>Ga0209092_10002506_pt1 | contig 16850 bp, 6 predicted proteins | sample FraStrMetagenome_FD_187446 | JGI IMG/M metagenome (GOLD analysis project Ga0209092, IMG submission 187446) | Marine eukaryotic phytoplankton communities from Arctic Ocean - Fram Strait ARC3M Metagenome (SPAdes) (version 2) | ecosystem: Environmental > Aquatic > Marine > Oceanic | place: Fram...
TCAAAATTTCAAACAACCTTCTTTTCACTTAAATTATTTGGTTGGTGGGGATGGTGTCTGGAAATGTTAATATGTTATAAGTGGTTCTTTGCTACTGAAGCAATGTAATTATTGCTGAAAGGAAAGGGTCAAATAATATATAAAAAAGAAGTATTCATTTACAAACAAACTAAAGCATATTTATAGGTGCATGTACATGAAGAACATTGTTCATTAAGAATTACGTATCAATTCTTATATAACTATATTTTTACACAAAAACAAAAATAATGATTTATTGATAAAAAATTGTTTATAAACAGTATATTATACAAATAGTTGTAATAGTTTAAATAGTTTTATGTTTTCACTTTTTTGTTCACTTTTTTGTAAGGATTTCTGACAACTCTTTTTGTAGACTTCTTTATTTCAAAATTTTCATTAGATGATGCTTTTTTGTTTTTTTTCATATGGTGTGGTTTCTTCCTCGCTACTGAGGCACTGTAATTATTGGAAGTAGAATCAGAATCAGTATCTTCATCATGAAGACATTTGGAGATCTTCAATTTTTCTGGAGTAATGAAAGATTCTTTCTTATTTCCTTTCTGAGTAAAAGATTTGGTTGGTTCATAATCAAATGTAGATAGGCTTAACCTCTTATCTTCAACCAAAACCTCATCGCTATCTTCTTGAATAATAAGGCTGGTATGATCACTTTCAATAGATGAATCCTCAAAAAAAGCTCTCTTTGTACTTTTTACATCATCCTTTTTCGAAAGGTAATGAGAAAGTTGCATGTCCATATCTTCAGTCTTGGTGTTCAATTCTTCTAAACCTGTTTGAAGAGATGAAAGAAGTTTTTGAATCTTACGGACATTGTCTTCTTGCTTTTCCATTTGTAGATCACTTTGTTTTATAGACCTCTCTACTTTACTGGATAGTATTTCTTGTGCAGTTTTAAACATCTGTAGTTTCGTACTGATATCCTTCATCATGTTCTGTAATTTACTTTGGTTCATATAATCTCCCCATCTTCGGTCTTTCACACTGTTCTCAAGTTTTTGTAACAGTTCTTGAAATCTTTCCATTTTAGTAGAAAGGATTGAATATTTCGAAAGTTTCACATCAGTTTATGAAAGTTTTATTTTTGGGAACAGAAAAAAGAACTTCAACATGACCTTCAATAAATGAGTGGCCCCTATCTAAGTGTTTTAAACTATATACTATAATATAACATCAGTCATATACTTACAATAACATACACATTAGATTTACCTACATACATGATAATATGAGAATAAGAATTTCTGGACAATGTAATAAAATTTGTAATTCCTTTTAAACATATGTTAAGTGTCATAAATGACTACAGAATGTCAAGATACTTATTGAGTTTCGAAAACTATATTTTTTCACAGCTTAAAAAACAACAATTACAAATTTACATGTAATAAAATCAGTACACAAAACAATTGAACAAACTTTGAAGGAGAGAAACATATTCCTCACTTCTTGAAACTGGGTTGTGGATTTTAGATCACATAATATAAAGCCTGCACGAGAGAAATATATTCCTCATACTACAGTGATTTCTTATAAAGAGAGAGAAAGAATTCCTCATTGATATATAAAAAACACTTTTGCAGTATTCGAAGAGAGAAAACAATTCCTCTAAAATATACTGGGACTTTAATAATCAGGAAGCTAACTTGACATCTTCATAGGAACTGATACACAGAAACTGAAACATAGTCTTTGATCATTGAAAAAGATACACAATCAATTAGTCATTGAAATCTATTACTATCATCATATCATTTCAAAACAGCTTTTCATAAAGGTTAGAAGAGAAAGTACCTTAACCATGTCTGCATTGGATAAAAATGATATGGTCGAAAAAGTTGAGATTACTAAAGAAAACAATTCACAGGTATCTCAGAATTCTACTTCTTTGAAAATGAAAATGAGCAATAGCATTTACGATGAAAATGGGAATCTTAAACACAAAGAAACTACTCCACAGAAAAAATCTTATGTTACGAATTTATCTGTGGGATCAATTATTCATAATAATAAAACTGATGCATGTGATCTTCATGTTAGTGATAGTCTTTCAAAAAGAAAATTTGAAGTACATCATGCAGGTAGTGACAATCAATCAATAAAAGAAAATTCACAATATGGTAGCCCAATATCTCAAGCATCATCAAAAAGTAGGGGACACGAGAGTAGAAAACAAAGAATTGAAATCAATAATTCATTTTTGACACCTCCTCGGAATACAGAAACCACAATTTCTTTTACTAGAGATATTGAAAGATGTACAACATTTTCACCATTAACTGCTGATAATTTACAACATGATGAAAGAAGCATTCCTGTTATACAAAGGAAGAATAAAGATTTCGTCAGTGTAATCAATGCTGATGCAGCCTCCATCATTTCCAACCAGTCACACTCTACAACCGAATCATCTGATGTTTTCAGAACAAGATGTACTGTATCAGTTGATGAATTGATGGGAGATGATCCTAAGCTTAGAAAAACTGTGATATACCTATTATTATTAAGGATAGTATCATCTGGTAACAATAATGAATCTAGACCATATACAGTGAAAAATTTCAAAAAGAAATCATATAATGAAGCAAAGAGTAATTACTCAAGACTCTTCTTGTGTTTTGATTTACATAGTCTCTCGGGTCAAACTGTATACATAGCTCAAGGAAAAGGAATAGGAGCAAACCTGTGGGCAAAAGCTGCAAACAGAAGAGACAATGGAAGTATAGGTATTGGGACTATTCTTGCTGTTGCTAACCCAAAGCCTATCACAAAACTACTTGCAAATGAAGTACCTATTATCGAATCTAACTCTAGCCTCCTCATATGTGAATGCTCCAAGTTAAAAAACATTTATATTGACAGCATTGTTCCTGAACAATGTACAAGAGGTTTTGTGTTAAATTGTTGTGAAATATCAGTAAAAACAGCTGAACTAATCAATTCAGATTGTAGTGGATATTTTTGTGACAGACAAAGAAGTTGTGAATTATTGCGGACAGGAAAAAAATGTGGATGTTATGTAATGAGAGGATTCTCTTCAAACATATCTGTGAATCATGGAATAACAGTGTATCATTCCGACAGTGGTACCAATTTCCAGATGGAAGATTTCAGTAGCATGAAGTTTTCTTTATTGTACTTAAGTGAATATTTTCCTAAAAGTACGAAAAGGATATCTTTTGATGTAACTGATAATGAAGATAGATTATATGAAGCAATAGACAAAGTTGTTAACTTCTATAATGTGAATGGTGGTTTCACAGTTATAGGATGGTACAAAAGAGGAGAAGTAAATGATTTGAATAAAATTGATGAAAACAATGAAAAGGTATCATCCTCAGTAATATCTCATCATGTTACAACTATATATCCAACACTTTATAAAGAGTCGCATGCAAAGAACACTGAGGATATGAAATTTAATGTACTGAATATTATGTAAAATGTAAATTTATTTTATAGCCATAAATATAGAAATCTCTTTATTAAATATTTGTCTTTGAAAGACACTTCCAGCAGCATGATAAACATGCCGCTTGCAGTGTTATATTAAATTATTACTACTTGAATAAGTGTATTGCCCTTAAATTATCTGATCCAAAGTTTTTCATTTCATCAATTACATCCTGTGCAAGAAGTGCAAGCTCTTTTGGACCATGTATACCTCTATTGACCATACGATTTCGTTTCTGTTGCCATTTACTTTCAAAAAGAAACATAAACCGTCTATTGTTGTTAAACCCACATACATAAGAAAATAAAAACCATGGCCGAAACTTCACATCTGATGTAAAAATGGCACCAAACCCACTGTTATGTTGATATAATCTCTGACCTAACTTGAAAGTTTGTCCGATATAGTTTTTATCATGATCTTTTGTGCTAATCAACATGTATACAAAACCTGTGTTACAAACAGGTAATGGAACATCTTTTATTTCAAATGGGTAATGCCTGTAATTGAAATGAATAAGAGATACAGGATTGTTATTGATACAAACCAAAGATAATACTGTTTCCATGTATTCTTCCCATTGAGAATGCATCTGAATAAGATTACATATTGCTTTAATAGTGTTAGATACATCTCCAACAAAAATTATATCTTTTGCAAATTTAGTTCTACTCAAAAGAACTATTATTTGCGCTTTATCCCATAATCTAAAATTTGCATCATGTGTTGATATTTCAGTAGCTATTGAATCTAGAGTGTCTCCCATACTGGAATGAACAGTTGAAGTAACATGTGGCTTTAATCCGTACTGTTTTCTTTGCCCCTTAAGGTTTGCTTGCACTGATATAGTTCTTTCTGGAGCTGTACAAACATAGTGCATTTGCCAACCCTGATTTATATAAAATGCTTTATTTTTTTCACTGTCGAATGTGACACATTTTACTCCTGGTGGTGCTACTAATATAGGTATTTTTTTGAATAATAGTGTATCATATTTTGAAGGTAAATCAAATAATAAACCTACTTGGGATTGACTAAATTTTCCTTCTGCATTATATGTAAAAAGATATGTAGCCCCTTTGAAAAATAAAAGAGTTTGTGGCTCTTTCACATGATGACTAAGTGCTTTTCTTGTAGCATCACAAGCAGGATGCCATTCCTCATGTGAATTATATGTAAGTTCAACATCTTTGCTTTCACATTCGATATATGTACCACTCTGTAATTGCTGTTTGACTTGTTGAATATATTCATCAGCAGCTTGCTTAGCTGGTCTTTTTTTACCATATATTCGGTGTACTTCTGGAGTGATTAATGGTGAATTCCAAGTTGGCACAAAAGTACATGTTTCCTTTAGTAATTTTTTGAATTCTTGTAATAAACCTGGATTGTTCTTATATGATGATGGAGGCATTCTGGATATATTTTGGATTCGTTCTAAGTTTTCATCATCATTTGCTCTAACTGAAGACTTTAACTCATATCCAACAAAACAACTTAATATATGCGGTGATGTTAAAAATGGTTTACCTTTAATTGGAGCTAGTTGCTTGTAGTCAATTGTGCTTATAATGAGTAATCCACCAAAAAATATATCATTATTACGGAGTTTTCTTAAAATTATATCCAAAGTACTGACTAATTCAGAAGAAACTTGTCCTATTTCATCAATAAAGATTACGTTCAAAAGCTGAAGAAATCTGAACCTTTCAATTTTCAATTGCAGTGAAATCAAAGCTATTTCAGCCAATCTGTGTAAAGTAAATTTATTATGTCCAGGAAGACAAAACAACTTGTGAATATGTATACCACCCAATTGAATTGCTCTTTTAGACATGATAGCTGTTATGCAACACTTAAGACCTTTTGAAATGGCATACATCAAAAGTATTATCTCTAAGAAAGTTTTACCTGTACCAGGTGATCCAGCTATTATCAGACATTTAGTGAATGTATTTTGCACATACCCCATGCAATATTTATCGATGGTATCAACACCAAGTGATAAAGCATTCTTTTGTTCTTCGAATGATGAAATTGATTGATATGGAGTTTTCTTATAAGATTTCACTAATTTCCAGTTTATAGGGTATTCTACAGTTGCATGCAAAAGTTCGTTTTTTTTAGGTAAGTTTAAGTAATCAACAACATGTTCCAGTTCTCGATAAGATGCTTCTATTATTGATTTCTTCATTTTTTGAATTTCTTTATGGACTTTTTCTAACTGTATACATTCTAACTGAGTTTGCAGGATAGGGGGCATATCTGTAATAGGAATCTCATTTCGAACTATAATATTATCAAATAATTCTCCGACTATTATTACCCAGTTACTTATGACTTTTGAGCCATTTGGAAAATATACTAATTGTTCCTCGATGAATTTTTTTGATAATGCATTTGAGTATATTTGAAGATCATTTTCATCGTTAGAATCTCCAATTAATTTAGCATATCTGAGAGCATCTCTCAAATTCTTATGTAGTAATAAATCCAACTCAGTCTCAAAATGACCCATTGAGAGTAGTATATGAAGAATAAATCTGGTTCCCATAGTAGGTTTAATATATGAATAAACGGGTATTGGCAAGTGTCTATCTTCATTTTCAAATAATAAAAATTTATTCACAAAACACAATAACCGTTGATCAACACTTGTCATGTCTTCTTCTTTCTTTTCTTTTAAGATATTAATTTCCCTAATCCAATCAAACATTTCACAAAAACCACTGTTATTTTCAAACTTGTTATTATCTTGTTTGTTTTGTAAACTCATAATGAGTTCTGGAATAGCTTTTGATCTTAGTTTAACTAATTTTTGTAAGTCATCTAGCCACACTGACTTTCTAATATCCTTATTCAATAATGAAGAAATTTCCTTGAAAGGAATTTTTTTCTTTGATACGTGAAACCATCTGTAATAATTACCAAGTTCTGTTACTATGTTTCGAATTTCAGGGGGGCGTAAAGAAAATTTTGTTATTTTATCAATACTGACATTAGATGACATTACACCCTCTAATGTTATAATTTCATGATTTCTTAGCTGCCTCCATGATGCTAAACCACATTCAAGCCTAGCTTTATTAATTGGTATAGATATGTCAATACCATCACTTGAATTTTCATCAGTCTCTTCATTCACATGATACATGGTTGAATGATTATTAGTTGGATTTACTTCAACACCTCTTCGCTGTTCTAATGGTACTGTAGCTATAACTTCAAATACCATATCTGTTTTTACTTGAGGATATGACATCATTATCTGTAGCATTTCCATTATACTGATTGATCTTCCTTTCGGATGATGTTTAGTTCTTTTCTTATTTAACGCTTTGTCTTCATTTATAGCAGATGAAACAATTTTTGTATTATGTAAAAAAGTATAATTCGATATTAAAGTACCATTGTCATATGGATGTGCTCGGACAATAATTTGATTCTGGTCATCAATTTTGCCAACATATTTACATACATATCTGTTGAGTCCATTAGTATGTGTTAAACTCTGTATATTTTGCATTGACTTACAAATAGAGAATGTATACCCTTCGACAGGTGATATATTGTATTCTTCATTAGGATTTGTAGGGGGTATATGTCTTTTTGGATGAAAATATGAATGTGTGGATTCAAATGTTGATGGCACACCAAATTTATTCAAAACAATAGGTTTGGCCATGCCAATTTTAACCAACTGATCTATACACTCTTTAGACTGTACAGTCTCAATTGATATGTAAGAATCTTTTGTATGGTCAGGACTGACAAGATAGTTATTTAATTTTCTACACTTGAAATTCTCAGGTCCGTCTCCATCACCTATTCTTCTCAAACACCTTTGGTCACATTTATGACTCAATATCTTTTTCCCTAAGGTTTTTAAATATCTAGATCTTCCCAATTGTCTATAACCCCCTCGTCGATCAAATCTTGAATTTCATCACCTGTTCTAATAGAACAAATACTTGCTCTGATAAGGTTATCAATCCTTGTCTTATCTTTTAAGTGTGAGCTTCTCCATTAATACAGATAATATTAAATGTATATGCGGAAGATTCCCTTTATCTTTTTGATACTCGTCCCTGGAAAATATAGCTTGGACAGGATGATATGGTGATTTAGGACTATTGTAAATGTACTCTAATAATATAGTTCGTGTCTCCATCCAATTTCGAAGCAATAATGGAGCAGCAGCTTGTTCAATTGATTTTTTTAACATTTTTATATTCTGTTCAGTCAATTCTCCATTTCTCGTAAATTTCTCCAACCATTCTTTATCGTCTATCCATTGTTTAATATTTTTTACACCAAAATGGTCTGATTGGTTGACCGTAAAAGTAAGAAAAAAATGCATAGGAAGATACTTTTGAGAAGCACAAAGATTTTTCACAATTTGTTTGCTATCTATTGAATCATGTAGAGAGGTTTCTTTACTTGATTTCAATTTCAAACCAACGTTGCCATCTGTACAAGTTAATCCTCTTGCTATGATCAATCTAGAATCAACTGAGTTAAGCAGTAGATTACTAAGCATATCGTATTGAAATGAAATGTATGTCGGATTTGTACTACTTGAGCTAAATTGCGAAGTAAGTCTCACATTTATATGATTTTTTATAGATGCAAAACCATATACAGAAGATGAACTGGATAATAAACTACAGGGTAATGCGCCTAAAATTGATCCTGTCTTGTCTAATAATTTCCAAAATATAGAAGGAAACAACATAGCTTCCGGAAATATCAATGGAATGGATGTATTCCGAACTGTAGAAACTATTCTTTGTAAAAAATGTTTCTGTGATCTAAAGCTATTTACATGATTGTCATTTCTAGAAAGCAACGATCCACATTGATTTAATATAACATGCCCATCAATATATTCTTGATTAGTATCATTAACCACATGCATACATTGCTCACCAGCATTGGTAGAAGGTATATAATTATCTTCATTTGAATCAAAAATATCATTGTCAATGTATTCTTCTCTTGATATTACTAATTCATCGAAACATGTATCCTTATTCATGATATCACTTTCATTCACTTCATCATAACAAAAATATAGAGAATCATCATCGATAGAATCATTTAGGGAGTCCTTACTACCGATGCTTTTTTCCATATCAGGTATATAATCACTGTCTTCGTACGATACATCAAATTGTTCAAGATACACTTCTTTATCTTTTGGATATGATTTGAAACAATTATGACAAATTCCCAAATTACAGTCAGGTTTAGGACACATATACTGAATGTTATGTTTACAGTTGATATTACTATCAAATGATTTGAGACACTTCTTATCATTCTTCTTGGCGATAATTAATGGTATGTTATGTTTAACACAATAAACATGTGACTGCCCACCTATTGATTTCATAAAATGTTTTCGTATATCAGATAAATTCGATTGTGATTCTTTCGAATAAATCACAATGTTAAAGTTAGAAATATTAATAGATGTAGGTAGAACATCAACTTTTATTGGAAGGACACCGTTTCTCTTTACCATCCACCATGAACTGAAATATTGATCATTGTGCCTCATATATGATACACTATCCCAATCATTTGTTCTTTCTGAGAGCCTCCAGCTAAGACTTATGTACACCAATTTATATTTTTCTTTCATCAATCTTTTTTTAAGAAAGTTTGTCGAAATTTCTTCACCGAAAACGACATTAGAATTGTGAATATTGTCACCTAACACGTATATTATTTCTTCAGTGAGTTCTATATTCAAGGTTTTTTTGAATAAATCTCGTAGATGAATTACTTTTAAACCTCCAATTCGCCCCAATAAATTTCCAATATCCTCAATGCAATTTATGCATACATCTATTTCAGATAGTTTATCTAAAAGTTTTTCATGAGTAGAAACATGTGATGATTTAAATGGACAGAGAATTGATGTACGGATATTTACTTCCTTGAAGCATTCTTTACTCAAATAGGTTAGAATCCAACCACTCCAACAATAAATGCTTTTTTTCTCTCTCTCTATAACTTCCCATAATTTTTTAATCGAAATCATACTTCTACATAATATCCAAAGATATCTGAAATCGAATGTATGGCTTACGAAACTACTCATCAAAGGAAATTGAGCCCCAAAACCTCTTTCATCATACATGTGACAATATATGATATCTGTCATCCAGTTCCTTTTCGTACTGATGGTAACATTCGGTTTTTTAACTTCTATCATAATGTTATTATTGACGTTGATTTGATTCTGTAGTTTGATAGCATCTTCTATAGATATATATGTAGAGCCGTGTGTACACTTTTCTATATTATCTTCACATTCTTTAATTTTTTCTTCTGCATCCAAAATCATTTCATATCCTTTGTCAACAGGTAGAACCTTATTTTCCTCTAAAATTGATAACAATTCCTTCAAATCGTCTCTTTGATTCAATGATAAAGCTTCATTTTCTTCTAATATTGGTTCTTTGTAACTAAAATCACCATATTTTTGAATAGAACAAGTATCTATTCCCTGAAAACAACCACGTTGTTCATGCATTTGATAAGCGTTGCTGTATTTTGATGCTTTTAATCCTGATATCGATCTCGGTCTTATAACAGCGTGACATAATTGATCACTATTATTAGAAGGTAAATTATGTCGAAAAGGATTCCGTGGTACATGTAAATATTTTTTTAAAGTACCACTGTTATGATTGCAACAGGTTGCACAAAAAACACCTTTATTATTGGGTTTGATAAACATTGAAGGTAAAACTATCCACTTGGGATTCAATAAGATGTTATCATAACAATATTGATCAGTTCTGATAAAATCTTCTCTAGTAGAAAAGAAATATTTACATCTTTCAACGCTATGAATTAGAATTATATTCATATCATTTGTATATCGTTGTATCAACAAATCTATAGGAAATTCTCCAACTTTGTGAATATACTCAGAACAACCCCAGGGACACAAAACATTTGGAATAATAAACTCATCACATCCCTTAGCTATTTCAGATAACAAATCGCTGTCCCTTAATTTTTGAAACTTTATTTGGTCTTCACTTATATCATTGAATAGTGATTTTGGTAGAGACTCTATTGTTATATGTGAAAAATAATCAGACCACCAATATCTCCATTTCTCAGGAATATATTTCCATTTCTCATGTCCATACACTTCCTCTATATTTTCATCTGATAAAAAATAAAACACAAAAGAAGGCCACATATTTTCGTACGTATCTCCTTTGTCTTTAGTCAAATAATTAGAACATTCAAAACATAATGTTACTTCTTCTCTAGAAGATCTTGAACAAGTAACATTCCTAAATTTCCTCCTTTGTTTTAGTTGGCAACGCTCGTAAGAATGAAATATCACCTCATATATATTACCATATATATTGTTATTTCTTTTACAGTTTGCACATGTTTTTGGTATATGAGTTGATAAACCAATTGACTCAACCGAACTTTCATCTAGAAACGTACTGTCGTTGCTTTGTAACGCAGCACTTATTAATTCTAGATTAGTTTCCATCTGCGTTGATACGACACTTGAAGCATCTGTATTTTCACTCATATACATACTATTTTGGCTCAATGAAACACTTATTGATTCCACATTATTTTCAAGAATTATCCCCACTTTTGATTGTATGTCAACATCTGACGACATATCTAATGAATCTTCACTTAGCCTGGTAAAATCGAGCTTCATTACCTAAGATATTGAAATTGTGAAATGAATTGTTAGTAAAATATATGTATTTAGTACTTCGTATCCTTCGTGAATATAAATTTACAGTATTACATTAGATAGTATCAACAGTAATATTTGATAATTCATAATTTTGATCAACAATATATTTTTTGTAATAACAAAGTCCAAACTTCTGAAAGAACAATATGGGTTTCTTTTTGATAGCCAAATTTATTGAGCATCTTTTTCCTTTCCATGGCGTGGTACCATGATAAACATGACTGAATCTACAAATCTGAAATAAACCATGATGAAATGGTACTGACAAAATATTAGACATTTTCGTATTTGATCCATTTTTTGTGTATACAGTAGAACCACCTTCAACACTTTGTCCCACATGGAGAACAAAATTAAAATAATCTTTATCGTCAAGGTGAGGTTTGATACCAATAGTAGAACTTTGTAAATCTCCATTCAGTGACATGAAGTTGAATCCAGTATCGAAAATACGACATTCTTTAGGAGTTATCTCTTTACTTTCACGTAAAGCGTTATATGCTTCTCTAGACCAAGCATCTTTTATTTGAAGAAGATACTTGAAACAAATTTCCTCAATATGATGTACCAATGCACATAAATCTCTATTTTTTTCAAATTCTACTTTCTTGGTAGATGTAGGCTTGTAATTTTTATATGGTCTCGGTATATAGTGATATTGTTTTTTCTTCGAATCTACGGTTTCTGTGCAATTTGCTACTAGCCGAGGTGTCTTAGAAGCTCCAACAGTACATCCAAAACAATACATATTTACTTTCCTCTTCCCAGCATTTGACATCAAAGTTCCATTTTTAATCAAACTTTTTAGTGTATGAATACTATTATCATAACCAAAGCATTTTATAAAAAAATCATTATCTTTAACGTCAAGCATACCGATACACAATGATAATTTCTTGTTGTCAATACTATACGATTACAAAATTATATGAATGATTGTCAAAGAATTAGGATATAAAAATCTTTACTTTTATCGACCATTGTTGTTCTGTAAGCGCTATAACAAATAAAAAACGTACCTAGTTAAATATTTCATTGTATTCTTGATATTATATCCTAATACTAATGAAACGTCATCAGAATTACATACCTTTTTTGCTTGCTTTCTTTGATTATTTTTGTATTCTTCACTATCATTCAAAACAATATTGTGAAATAAACTCTCGTAGTAAGAAAACAATGCTTGATGTAAACGACAATCAGTTCTCGATTTTAAATGATCTAACAGTCGGGTAAATGGTGTTGCATTCACTGAATCTGTCTGTCCGCAACCATAACATGATGCTTCTTCCATGTTACATTTTCTTTCCTCTTTTGTGAATTTATAGAACATTTTTTTGCATGGGCATTGTGCATATGGAATCCTAACTTTGGTTGAAATCCTTCTTTTGGTATTTGTAAATTTGCACGATTCGTTTTCAAAATGTTTTAGTTGAAATGGTAAATCCATGAGTATACATGTTTCAATGATTTTTTCAAGCCTAAAGGAGTCTTCATAAACATTCTGATCATACAATTGATAATGCTTTTCTATGTATCTGTCAACAGTTTCACTTGATCTAGAATCATCAGAATCTTCCTTTATATCTTCGCAGCGTTCCAACCTGTCATCCAATATATTTTTATTCAATTCTCTTATTTTTTGGAACCCTTTACATTTTGCTTTCTCGTAATCCAATGTATCCATGTTCTTGTAATAGATGTACGCTATCCTTTTCATTGACAAGTGATCTTCTAGACTTGAATGACTATTCACATATTCATCTTGCATTACTAAATCCAACCATTCCTTCACATTATAATATCGATACTTCAAATGTGAATCAAACAAAAATCTTTTCTTCATATATTCCTTATCAAAACATTCTCCTTGAAAAGAATATCCTCTAAAATAACTCTCGAACTTTCCTATTTCCTCAATTACAAGATCGTCCAATCTAATCATCTGTCCCTGGTCATTTTTCAATTCAACAAATTGTAAAAGCTTAGATTTCCAACCTTTTCTATTAATAACCCCATCTGAAATAGACCAGAAATTATATGTCAGATAGCGTTTGCACGACCTGAATACTTCAGGATATGATAACTCCAATATCGACAAATAAAACTGATGTGCTGGACATTCATTGTGATTTTGCAAAAGATGATATAAAAAGTCAACGTTGCTATAAGTCTCACAACTGGCATTCAGCAATTTGTTATACGGAGTGAAATATTTGATACACTGCAAGTCTGCAAAACTCTCTCTCGTAAATTCTGTATTTCCTCCTGCATATATCTCATGAAATTTCCATGAACAAGGACACGTGTTGAATTTAAGATGATTGTACTTAATATTTCTGCATTTATTCCATGGTTTGGTATTATTCAAATGTTCGATTTCAAACCCCATTATATTATGTAACAAAAATCCTTGAATGAGGTTAATAAGGTACTTCATTGGAGGAGTCACTTTATCTGAACCTAAAAATTGATGAACCATTTCATCAAACTGTTTTATCATTTCTCTATCAACAATAAGAGAAGATTCTGTTGTAGAAAATTGTTTCAGTTTTTCGACAAAAGCTTTATCATCATTATCATTTTTGATAATATGTTTCGATAACAAATCGTTAATGAATCCACCGTAAGATTCACAAAGGAGTGACATTGATTTAACACAAAAAGTCTCTTTGATATTGCTTTCATAGAACATATCAGAACCTATCTTTGATTTCATAGAAGTAATAATAGATAAGATGGTATCATCATGTTCAGTTATATTTTCTGCTATTTCTTCTGATTCTTCTTGTACCATTTTCTCTGTTGACATTTTTTGTGTTTCTATATGAGCACTAACATCATGTTCAGATATTTTCTCTGTAGATTTAGTTTTCGTTTCTGCGTCAGTACTTGAACTTGTATCTGTAGATTTAGTTTTCGTTTCTGCGTCCGTACTTGAAGTTGTATTTTTCTGAGGATGTAAAATAGAACCTTTTACTGAAGATGGTGCAGATACAAGATCATCTGCATGCGTACTTATATTCTTTGTGAGATTTAACAAAGTTTCATTTTCGGAAAATGATGTAGATTCATTATCATTTTGAAGACTAACATTATGTTCAACTTTATTATCGTCACAAATTATCATTGACAGTTTTTGAAAATTTTCTTTTTCATTCGGGAACTTAACTGTAACAGAGCCATCATCAGGTGAAGCAGTATCGTGAACATTATGCATATACAACATAAGACCTTCATGAATTATACATGATTTGTTTTTCATCAGATGTACAATAAAATCTTCACTCTTGATATATGAATTGAAATAACCTGTTTGTTCAGAAGAAATTTCAGTGTGTTTGCAGTCGATGCATTCATAAGATTTGATATTAAATCCAAGGATGGTTTTCATTGACTCAGACATATGCTGGAGTGGGCAAAACATTTTTTGGTCGAACATTTTATTTTCCAACAAACTTGACGGTAATGTGTTGGCTTTTTCTATTTTGTAACATTGAACTTTAAAGCCAATGTCAAATAAAACATCTAGTTCTAACAAAACAAACATAAGTCTGTGTACAAATCGGTCATTTGTTTTATTCTTGATAAATTTCATTGTTTCCATTTTAGCATGAGAAATTCGTTTTTTGTATGTCTTGTTCATATAACGATGTGAATCAAACATCAATTTCATATCTTGTTCCTCCATCTCATGTTTTATATTATTTCCGCTAATATATTTTACATGAGTATAAAACTCTTGTAACTTGCAATTCAATAAGTCAGGACACTTAATAGAAGATACAGTTAAATCGAGTGCATTGGATTTCTTTTGTCTCTTTTCTCTTGTTGAACTAACTTTGGTTATCACTTCAACTTCCTTTGGAATATCTTTTCTTTTCGTACAAGTACTATTTGATGTAGTAGATGAATTTAGTGAAGGTTCTGTATTTCTTGAAATATTATGCTCCTTGTGATTTGGTTTCTGATGCGATAAGTTCTTATTTATAGGAGTGTCGTGCCTCATATTAATCAAAGGTCTCCGAGGAGGTGGAGGAAACATCCTATTTTGAGATCTCCAAGTTTTGTTACGGTTATCTGCTCGATAACAAGGTCCATAATAACTATAATCTCTGTTATCATCATAATCTCTGTTATCATCATACAACATATTAGTAGTACGCGATGTCGTTTGGTGTACTACTACTCCCTCATCATCTCCTTTCTTCGCGTTCCTACGTTTCTCTATTATATCAATAGATTGTACCTTTTGATCTTTTTCGACAAGATCGAACTGAGTACGAATAGAAAGCAAATGTTTCTCTTCAATATCTTTTATACTTTTGTAGACTGTTTCGGAAATATAATACACATCTTTCAAAAAATTGAAAATTCCAAGATGGTACACACATGTTTGTTTACATTCAATTAGATGCAGAATAACTTCGTTTCTTGTTTTGTGATTGAAGTCTGCACATTTTGGACATGTAAACATTCGGTTTTCATCGAATTTACTAGCTTTGCTACTATTGTGTAGTATAAAAGGTAAATGAAATTCTAAATTGTTCTGGAAAGACGTAAAGAATTCTCTCAGTTGCACTTTGTCGATCAGATTACTTTGTTTTTGAAATTTAGCAATGCAGGTCAAAAAGTTCTTTGACACTCTCTTATTGATTGTTTTCAACAATGTATGCAAAAAATCAATTATAATATTCCAACAATCAGTAGGAATGTCATCAATTTCCTTTCTAAAGCTTTTCATATTATCATATGATGATAACAACCTCAATATCATATTTTTATTTGAAACATGACTTGTACGAACCGATTGAGGCGATAGTACGGGTTCGCCTGTTGTTTCACTTAGATAAGATAGATATTCATGTGATGCAAGAGTATCTCGATAGAAATCTTTTTTCTTTTCATCAGTAGTATTTGTATCATCACAATTGGAAAATTTTTCTGTAACAATTTCCTTAGGGACTTCAATCGTCATTACTTCTTTAGGATTAAGAGTATATGAATCATAGATATTTTTTAAAGGAAGATAGCCTTCGTAATAATTGAATCTTGTACCAACTTTCGATTTCATAAATTCAAACAATGATTCTCCGAGCTTTTTTTCATTATTGTTTCTAATATTTACTCCAATGTTAGATAAAAATCTCAAGAAATGATCTAATCTAATCTGAAACCCAACAATAAGAATAAAGACGATAATAGTGTGCTTCACTTTGGTGTTCATGAAAACATCAGGGATATCAATATCTTGCTTTGTTTTATTGACATGTTGATTGAAATACTTTAGTAATGTATTTTTCCGAAGTTTTTTCATTTTGTTTGTTAAATTGAGACGGGATAACTCATCATGAATATCATCCATGTAATGTTCTATCTGTGTTTGATTCATCTTTTACCAACAGATGTTTTAATTTAATATAAAAGAGGAATGAGTTTCTCTCTTTACTAATAGTAGATGCTGAATGCTTGAAAATGTTTACGAAACAGAACTAAGTTTCTCCCTTATTCAAAAGATAAATTCTGAATTTGAATCTGAAAGAAAGAGGAATGAGTTTCTCTCTTAATTCGATGGATGGGTCTGGAAATTGAATGAGA
>Ga0209092_10002507_pt1 | contig 16849 bp, 15 predicted proteins | sample FraStrMetagenome_FD_187446 | JGI IMG/M metagenome (GOLD analysis project Ga0209092, IMG submission 187446) | Marine eukaryotic phytoplankton communities from Arctic Ocean - Fram Strait ARC3M Metagenome (SPAdes) (version 2) | ecosystem: Environmental > Aquatic > Marine > Oceanic | place: Fram...
TATCGCCATACAACCTAGCGCAACTTTGAACCTTTTCTTGAATAAGGCGTAAGCTCCTTTCCTTTTGTGATCCGTAGAGCTCGCAGGAGTTGTGTTTCCTGCTTCTTGTGATTCTGCAGCCACCTTGTGCAGAGCAATTCCTTTTTCCCTTTGTTGAACACAGCATTATTGATCTACTCGCGCTTCTTGGAAAGCTCTTGGTTATCGATTATACATAAATATAATGTTTGTCTACTCCGCGTGTACGAACTCATTTCTATCCAAATTTTAATACCGTTACATAAATTGAAAGCACTAGTCTCATAGCAACAAGACGTCACTTCGCTATTATAGTCGCAACGTTTACGAAAGTATAACTTTGGTGATGTGACAATGAGCCGTGGCGAGGACAGTAGTGACCGAAGAAACTGGAGTGAATATGATAGAAGCCAAGGGTGTGAACAAGTGTTAACAGCCGATACGCTAACACAGTGTGTTCTTTTCGATGATTCTAAACGAAAAGTAACGGACCCGTTCGGTGGTTTGATGCTGCTCTCCATGTGGGCTTTATTTGTGTATGTTGCTGTCATAACCATTCGGGACGGTGACATAAAGTACGTCTTGTACGGTAGAGACTATGTTGGGAGATTATGTGGCAACGATTTTGACGAAGCCGGGGAAATTTTACCCCCGTATTGGTATCCCGTGGACATTGCCGGTGGTGGAATTTGTTTACGCTCATGTCCGACAACTACGAGTTATAATGCAAGTGATTTGATATGTAAGGACGAGGTGAAGATACGTTCTTTAGAAAGCTGTTCCGAAGTTGTTGATGGAGAATCTGGGGTTATAATGACGGATGCAGATTATCTAGTATTGTGTGGAGCATGTATGTATCAGCTTTTTTCATTGGATGTGCCAATATTACATTACTGTTTACCAGAGCAACCTGCAGACGTTGAAGAGTACGTTAATGTTGTTGCTGGTAATCTTGGTATTGAAGATGAAATTCTACAGATTGGAGATTATGCTTACAACTTTATCATGCATTTTGCAAGAGTATTGATCGCAAACTGGAAAGTTATTATGGGAGTAGGAGTAGTGGGAACAATTTTACTAGGTTTTACGTTCCTGCTGACGCTTAGAATTCCAGGTTTCTTGAGTTGCAATATCTGGCTTTGTACGCTACTCGTGCCTTTGACTTTTGCAATGGCTGGCTACTATTGTAGTATGTTGCTGTCGGATTGGAAGGGTCATAGTGATGAAAAAATCGCTTTTCAAGTAAGCATGTACGTGTTATACGCATTAAGTGCTGCTGCACTGCTTTTGATAATTTATCTTCGGCGTCGTATCCAAGTATCTATATCGATTGCAAATGCTGCTGCAAGATCTGTTATGGACATACCTTCTACAATATTTTATCCTTTTATACAAATATTTGGTTTCATGGTTTTGTTGGCAATATGGATTCCGACGATTCTTTTCCTCGCGTCGACAGGGGATCCTGAAGAGAGAACATCTGAGTATTATGGCTTTCAAATATCATACATTTCAATTCGATATCCTGATAGTACGGTTTATACCTTTTGGTTTTTATTAGGTGTATTTTTTTGGACATCGGAGTTTATCAGGGCCCTTAGTCAGGTAACTTTGGCGATTTGCTTCTCGAAATGGTATTTTAGTGAAAACAAACGGGAACTGAAGAATGTATCATTGAAAGTGGCTATGTCGCTAGCCTTTTACAAACATTTTGGTACTGCTGCTGTAGGATCATGTTTTATCTCAGTCTTACAGATAATCAGATTTCTTTTCATAAGAATACAGAGAAGGCTAAATCAGATTGGGGCGGGAAATAAGATTTCGAATATTGCATGTTGCTGTTGTCAGGGATGTATATTTTTCTTGGAACGATGGTTGAAGTTTCTGTCACAGAATGCATTTGTAGAAACTGCAATTTTCGGATTTTCATACTGTAGAGCGTCTCGTGAAGCCTACTATCTGATTAATAGGCATTCTCAAATGATGGGAATAAGTGGATTTGTCAGTGACATTTCGCTACTATTTGGAAAAGTATTCGTCATATCCGGATGCTCGTTTGTGTCGATCTTATTTCTTGAAGAATCATTTAGAGATGAATTGGATTATACTATTGCTGTTATCGTTGGTGTTGGTACTTTATCCTACTTCATAATTGATATGTTTGCGGATGTCCTAGACATGGCTGTCTGTACTGTTATTTTATGTTTTATCGCAGATGAAGAGATGCATGGAACCGCTGGATCGAGGTTTGTCCCTACGGAACTCGTTTCATACATTAAGAGCATTGATAGATTTGGCTCTTAACATTGAATGAAAAGAACACCTATCTTGCAGAATCCAGACCATTCCATTAAGTGAAATGATCAAAAAGATTGTCTGTAGGTAAATAACTTTAGGCATAGAAAAGAGATAGTAGGTTCGCCACTTTCGTACTTCAAAGTTCATTTGGGTGTAAAAGGTGGTTGCTTTAATATTTGCCGCGTTCCCCTCTATCTTGCGAAATGTAGCGATGCTCGGACATTTCATGAAGTGAATGCGAAAACAAACAAAAGTTTGTTCCTGATGGTGCGTACACCGTTGCCTATTTACAGCTTGGAGGATGAGGGTAAGATGTACCCCGATATTTTCAGTGCAGTGCTGAAACTCTAACTTGATAAAGATCTTATTAGTAGATAATACGTTCATCCTCCACACACAGATACTGAAGTTTTTCATAGACGCTGCGCTTAGTTTAAAAATATGATTTGACCTACAGGTAGCTCGCAGCTGCCCTAGAAAAATTTCCTTCAAAGAAGAGCACGATTATTGCACCCAATCTAAACCCTCAGCTTGGGCCTTTTCCTTCGCTTGTTTCCATGCGGGCGGATTTTCATCAATAAATTGGTGCATTTCCTTCGCAATTTCGTTAACGACCGCATTCTCATCCATGGACGCAGTTATTTTCACTGTAACATCTGCCTGTTCATACTTCCCTCTTCTTTCTTCAAGTAAATTTGTCAAAGTTTCGAGAGGATTTTCAGTTTGCAGTAATGGTCTGTCAGTTCCTTCAATTCGAGACATGATTACATCAGGTTCAACATCCAGAAAGATAACAATTCCGCTTTGAAGCTTTGACCAATTCTTAGCACGGCAAACGATTCCACCTCCTGTTGATACTACACATCGTACATAGGCATGAACGCTATCGAGAATCTGAGACTCTACATCACGAAACCCCTCCTCGCCCTCCGATTCAAAAATTTCAGGAATTTTCATTCCAGTAGCATTTTCAACAATAGTATCCGTATCAAGAAAACTATATGTGCCCATTCTTTTTGCCAAAACATTACCAACAGCCGACTTGCCAGAGCCCATCATTCCAACCAAATATACGCTGGATCCCTTGAGACGGGGACCTAGCAAACGCGCAGCATCGACCTTAAGGGCACCTTCTTCATCGTATGAAGAATCATTTTTAAACGGATTTTCAATGGAATCGTATTGATCGTCTTCCTGATATTCAAAGCCTCCAGCCTTGAGTGAAGGTGCTGCTGGTGCAACAGCATATGGTCGAGTAATGAATGAGGAAGTGGTAAATGCCGCACCTATGGACAAGCTGCTGACAAGCAACAACACAATCGAATGCTGACTTTTCATTTTGTATTGTGTATGTATGTATGTAAGGGAACCGACAAATTTGTATCCAACCTATCCCAAATAAAACCCACAAAAGATCTAGATCTACAGAAGTTTTGTTGTGTTGTGTACCTTTCTTTGATCTGTACTTGCTACATTTGTGTGTGTACTTGCTTGCCCTCGTGTTTCGAAAATGTAAAGGCTAACTTTGGTCATTTAGCGTTGGATTCAACAAAACAGGTTACTTTCACTACCAAAGTACGTAAGCTGCTCGCTCAACAGCCGCAAACCGTGAATTCTGCGTCCGATTCCTTTATTTTGAACAGCAGACTGTTTCCTGGTGTATATTTCTTTTCCAACAATATACTGCTAACATGAAATCCTTCCTCGCCTTCCTCCTTGCTACTACCTTCGTCGTATACACCTCTGCCTTCGGGTTTACAGGACAGAAATTGAACGCCGGAGTTGCTGTTGCCCAGACCGTAAGTAGTGATGGGGTGATTTGCTGATGCGGAAGTACGTGTTTTACTAATTTAACAACGTGGCGTTATACTTATAGGGCCGAGGCCAGATGGAAATGCGCTCTCGCGTATGTGACCTTCTAGGAAAGGAGGCCAATCGTAAGGCCAGAGCTGTTTGCTTTTCCAATAAACGTGCACACAAAGTTCAGCATGTCAATCTTCAATGGAAGAGATATGAGAGCGAAGAACTTGGTCGCAAAGTTAAGCTGCGACTTTCTACCAAGGGCATCAAGACTGTAAACAAATACGGATCTATCGATGCTGCAGCCAAGAAGTTTGGAGTTGATCTTAGCAAATTTTAAGCCTATTAAGATAAGGGTTTAAAGGAAGTTTCTTGAGCGTTAGGTTTAGGTTGAAATCATGAAGTAACTTTAACTTTCTTCCGTACATGCACCTCTCTTTGTCGGTTATTGTTGCAGTGATAATGTAATTTTGTTTTTGTATCCACGATTTGTGCGGATTCGTGCCAGGAAGAAAGTTTTCCAGTATAAATTTTGCAATGTTTGCAAGCTCAATCTATATATATATATATCTACACCGCTATGAATATGTAGAACTCTCGATTGAGGCCCCTGTTTTTCTTGCCACTATTTATTCAATAATCTATGGTTAAGAATAACTTGAAAGTAATTCTATCAGGCAGGTTAGAATAGAGTGGTTTCCAAGGTACTTTATAGACTTTATTCTGTCGCCAATACAACATGTGCCCGAAACTGGCTTGAACATTCGTTGACAGAGTGATGAGATCGGACATTGTCCGTCCCCATTTAGAGAAGGGATAATCACATCTATTTAGTTTTGTTGATGTTGTGCAATACCACTTTGCGAACACAATAATATCAACAACTACCACTGTCAGTTGAACCATTTACTCAAAAAATATGATGTGGTTATGTTTACGGGATAGAAATTTTCTTTAAAACTGTGTGTGTACCGGTATCAGATTTTTTTAGGATGTCTGCTTTTGTACCCGGACCCGAATGCATCCCAGAAATCCGAAAATGACAGAAAAATAGCCGAAAGACATTCACTCGCAAAGTAGAACATAACTTTCTTGTCCTTATCACCTCTCTATTCACAGTCAACTTGCAATAATGCCCGACATCCAAACGACACCCCAGGATGCAAATGCGGGAGCAACGTCAATGGATGACGACCTGGTGTCCGAAAATGCTGAGTTGAAATCTCAATTAGCACAGATGGAAAAGGCGCACAACGATGTCCTGGCTCGATTAACGGTGCGTGAAGAAAAGGTTCTTGCACTCTCTAAACAAGTTGAGCGAACGGAAGTTAAAATGGCGATGACGAAGAAAGAAGAGGATGAAATAATTAATGATTTACGTGCAAAAAATGCGGATTTATCAAGTCGCAATGCGCACGTTGAGGCGGATATGATGAATCAGCTTAGCGATCTGGCTGGAACAATGCAGACGCAGATAGATCAACTTTCAAAAGCTTTAACAGAGTCGAAAAATCGTTGTTTTGAATATGAAGAAGCTCTGAAGAAAAAATCCAGCGAGAATGTGACTTTGAACGAAGTGGTTCTGGTTATGAAGAGAAGATTTTCAGATTTAGAGACAGAGGGAGTTAATGCGTTGACTCGCGTAAAGGATCGTTTTGACGAGGAACAACAACGTTTGAATGAAAGATTTCGGCATGAGAGGGAACATTTGATTAAAGAACAAAAGTCTCTGAGTGATCAGATGAGAGAACGATACGAAGAAGAAATCGCGATTCAACAAAAGAGCTATGGAGATACTTTGCAGAAAATGGCGAATAAGTTGCAGGATCGTGAAGCAATTATTGTTGTAGAAAAAGAAAAAAATTTGAAATTGGAAAAGGAGCTGGAAGATCACCGACGTGAAACTTTGAAAATGAAGTTAGATGTCTCAACGAATGGGACATTGCATAGTGAAAGCCATGAATTATCTGGTCAACTAGATGCACCACCAACTCCCACAAAATCTGATATTGGAGAATCAACGAGTGTAGCATCCCATAATTCTTCAGTGCTAAGTGATGGTGTACTGAACTTGTCCCCTGATACCTGGAAACGAACAGGTGATGGCAATCAGACACGTTTGAAATGGCGACGAACTCCAAAATCTAAACGCAGTGATGCACTTGAACTTGAAGCTGTTCGTGAGGAACTTGCTACTGCTGTTGGCGTAAAGGACGAGCTGCAGCAAAAACTCTTTGATTATGAAAATCAACAGCAGGAATTGGTGACTTCTTTGGAAACTAAGCTACAAGAGCGGGATTCCCTGATTAGTAATCTTAATTCTATGATAGATCGGAACAATAAATTCGTTACTAAGGCAGAGGATGATATAATATCGTTGCAAAATGAAGTTGAATCACTCAAACCGCAAGCAATCAAGTCAAAGGAGGCTGAGAACCTGATAAAGACTTTGCAGTGGGAGTTTGATGCTGCTCGAGAGAGTCATGCAGAAGCGGTCGAGACATTTAATACTTCATTGGTGGAAGCACAGTCAGCCAATCTTGAGCTAATGGAAAATATAAAATCTATCAAAGAAAAACATGAAGTACAATTACGAGATCTCAAAAGCGAGCTTCAAAAACAAGAACAAGATCATAACAGATCGTTGGAAATAGTAAGCACTACACTCAAAGAGAAGGAAGAGTTGCTGGATAAAGCCAACTTAGCGATTAAAGAGAAAGATTTATCTATCACATCCCATTTTGAAACTATATGTGAATTGCGTGAAGAGCAAGATAGGCTCAAGTCAAATGTTGATCATTCGAAGCACTCAACGGAAAGAGTCTCAGCTCAACAATATGAAGCGAAGATTTGTGAATCAGAGAAGGTTGTAGAAAAGTTTATGTCCGAACACCAAGTTCTAAAAGAGAAAGAAAGTTCGTTGTTATCGGACAATCTGAAGTTACGTGAAAGTCTCAATAGTGCCTTGGAAACTCTTCGATCATTAACGGAAGAAACCACCTCGTCCACAGAGCTGGAAATGGAATATTTGAAAAAATTAAAGGTACTTGAGGATGATAAAGAAAGATCAAACCTGGATCTTCAAACGATTTTGAAAGAAAAAGAAGATGCAATACTTAAATTGCAAAACTCAATTGATCAAGCAGATGGCAACATGATTAACGAGCCACCACGACTTTCGAGTAAAGATAATAATTTCTCTCCACATTCAAATGTTTCAAAAGATGAAGAAGTGTGCAAATTGAAAGAAAACGTCGCAATGCTTGAAAACAAAGTAAACATTATGAAGAGCGCTCTGAACCAATTTCAGGCGTCTATTGACGGTAAAACAGTGTCTGCTTGGGATATGGTAAGAAAGGAAATATTTAGAGTGTACAATGTGTTGTTGTACGAATTATTGATGTTTTGTAAATTTGTTAACAGATTGAAAACCTTCGACACGAAAGTGAACTTTTTGCTAGTCAAGTTATCGAACAAGAGCAAGAACTAGAGATATTAACAAGAGACCTGCAAGATCAAAAGATTTTGAATCAGGCACTGTCGTCAGATCTTGTACATGCAAGATCGCAGCTACAGAAACAATCGGAGACACGTAGTATAGGAAATGATATGATGATGATTGAATTAGAGGATGAAATAAATCAACATTTGCGCGATCTTAAAAATGAGCGATCAAAAAATAACGCATTGATGACGGAGCTCGAAGATCTGAAGGCGGAGCAAGAAAATTTCAAACCAGCATTGCAAAAGACTCTTGATACGCATCGCAAGAAAACTATCTCGCTTGAACAAGAATTGGAATTTCGGCGGGAAGAAGTTGAACGCCTTTCAAAGAAAAATGCTTCCCTCGAAACCACAATCGATGAGCTAAACACAGAACTTGATACTTTAAGCGATCGGTTGCAGGAAAAAGATGAAGACAATGCCAAACTTCCGTCCAATGTCAAAGAGTTACAAAACAAGCTCCGCGAATCTGAACAATCGCGCTTAGATTTTGAAAAAAGTGCCTTAGATGATTTTAACCGGAAAATTGTGCTTATGCAATTAGATAGAAAGGTTTTATCGGAGAAGTATAAAAAATTAATGAATGAATCTGATTCAAGAATGGAGAAGAAAGAAGTAGAACTTACAAACCAAGTTGCATCGCTCGAGGCTGAGAAGAAACGATTACAACTAGATCTCGAGTCAAAACTTCGATCATGTAACAATAAACTTGTAAACCTTGAAGTTGAGTTATCAAATGTCAAGCAGTCGAATAGGGATCTAATTTCTGAACGTGAACAACTACGATTGAGTATGTCTGGAGTTTCAGAAGCGCGTAAAGGTGAAGTAGAAGATATGAATAGAGACTTGATCTTGGCAAACTCCGAGCTATCAAAAAAGTCTCGCGAGTTGAAGAACTTACAAATGAGTATCGGTGATTTAGGGATGAAACATAGACATGAGCTCAAGGTACTCCTTGATAGAATCACAGAGCTCGAGAATGAACGCCCAGGAGAAATACGTGCTGATAAATATGCTGATGAGCTTCTTGGTGATAACAAACCTTTTCCATCTGAAGTTCTTTCAGAAAATAGCTCCGACGAAGAAGGCAACCAATTGTTTCATGTAGATGAAAGATCAGGGCCTCATTCGGAATGAAGACAAGCAGACAAACAACTATGATAAGAGCTCATTTTGCTACATGTAAATATATATCCATTAAGTTCTTGATCAATTATACCTGTGGTATCTTCGTTTAGTGCTACATTTAATATCCTGTTTGAATTCCGACAAGAAAACCTACCGGAATACCAACTTTTAACTTCTCGTAAAATGCTTTCTTGCAATTGAGAAATCTTAACTGCGACTGTGCTCGGGAAAATTGAAAGAGCATCACACGATCGTTGCTAGTTACACAACACACAAATATACCTGGTACACTAGTAGAAGTTAACAAAATAAAAGCGTACAGATGTGAAGAAAATTACTATACAGTTCAAAAGAAAAGAAGAAAGGGTAAGCGCTTAGTTTACATGATACATGCACAGATGATATTTTACTACCGGTAGTTTCGAATGTCGAAAATCAGACTGATACTGTAAACTGCAATTCATTGAAAATTATATACAAATAATTGGATTTATGAGGATCTTTCTACAAAGAAGATCTTATCATGATACAACACTTATAAAGTTGATGTCATATCAAGCTTAGACGTCATATACATGAGATGTCAATAGAATAGTTCATTATGCACTTTCAACGAATCATAATCATGATAAGCATCGAATTGTTGTGACGGAACTACGGTGTATAGAGACTACAAAAATCAATATTCCTGTGAATAACTGCATGATAAACCTATCCTATCCAAAAATAAAGCACACTATTATTTAAGTCGGAAATGCCAAAATCCTTACAAATTCTCTTCAACACCAACTTGTCCAAGCCTTGTTTACGTAATTCGTAATCAGATCGTTGTTATGCATGATCAGTCTTTGCATGAATTCACGCAAGTTTGCAAAGGAACGTGTCAGCTTCTGGCTTGTTGAAACTTTTGTGCGCAATTGTTGCAAGAATAGCGTATGGAATACCGTAGGCAATCTTATCGTTCATCTCCCTGCATTTTTTGTTATATTCCGTCTTGAGACTTTCCCACGTTTTGCGTTGCCCCTCTTCTTAACGCCAGGTCTCGGATTGTAAATGCTCAAGTACTTGGATATCACAACAGGTGAAGGGAAAATATACTGGAATCCTGAAGAACAGAAATTTGTTTCTTTCTGCAAATTTGTAATATACGTTACTATTCTAGATCTGATTCTGAGGAAACGTACGGTTCAGTATCGTTGTTTATGAGAATGGATTCTTATTCTGATTTTACAAAGCGTAAGGATTGGCCTTAAGAAGGAGTGATTAGTACAGACTGGATTAGTTTTTATTATCTCACAAACAAATTTTTCTCACGGGACATGTATACGAATGGAATAGTTTTCATGCTAAAAAATTATCTCAATTTTAAAGTTTCATGAGAGTTTTGTTAATTCACCATCCCATTCGATCTCACGTAGAAAATCACTTTGGTTCAGTAGATACGAGTACATTTCATCTCCGCGCCAACTTTGAATAGCAGAAAGAAGAAGTTCTCCCTCATTCAAAAAAAAACATTTAATAAAGGGCATATCACGTAGCCAATTCTGACATAATTCGTTCATCGCACGTTTTGAAAGATCGGGCAAAGATATTCTTGCTCGTGCAAAGATTATGACAGGTTTTCCTACATTCTCTGCCTTCCCCTCCGCATGCCTGATATATTCATCGGAGAAACCTAACTTTTCCTTATTTCGTTTCATTCGTTCAACCTTTGAATGATATTTATTTTGAAACCTTTGCATAGTGTCAAACATTGCCCTATCATCACCGTCATTGCTTACATGATCAGAATTAAGCATTGCTCTGGGTTCTCCGTAATCGTTCAAGTCATCTCCTCGAAGCCATTCCTGCTCGAGCAAATCTAGATCGAGACTGGACCAGTCTTTTCTCTGAGGCTTTGAGATGGCAAACTTTGTTAAATAAATAAGCAAGAGCGACACGATGATAGTCGTGTTGAGGAACAGGGACTTCATTGCTGCAAATTGAGATTTTCAAGGATTTTTGATTCATTTTTGAAATATCATTATCGATGCCCCGACCTGTTCGTATTCATACATTGTTGGAGAAGATTCATAAATAGCTAAATCACTTGATCGGATGATAGTATGGCATGAAGTGCCACTACGTGCACTTATCCTAAAACCTACGTCCTTCGCCTGCTCGTGAATCATACGTTCTAGGGTGTCTTTTGATGATAATAAACTCCCATCAGCAAGTTTCACACAGTCTTCCACATGCGTTCTGGGAATATGCGACAAAACAAAGTAAGAGCCCGGTTTAAGCAATTCATATGCAGACCTCAACAATGGATCAAGCGCCCCTAAATCATACAATACATCCGTAGCGATAACCGTATCATAGGCTTCCACAAGACTAGCGTCTACCTTACTTCCCCACTTCAGCAATGAAAAGCCATACGAATTGTAATTTAGAGTTGCATCTTTGCCAAAGTTAAGGTCGCAGTTTCTTTTACATAAATCCAACGAACTTTCATCACCATCAGTAAAAAGTACGAATCTAGGAAGCAAGGACGTTGATATGGGCTGTTTCAAAAGAGAAATACTGGATAATCCGGTGCCACATCCCAACTCGACAAGAAGCTTGTCCTCAAATAAAATTTTCCGGAGATTCAAAATACTTGAATTCAAAATAGTATATTCATCGGTATCGTAGCATCGTCCAAACGCTTCCACGAAAAATATCGCTCCAGTCCAAATTCTGTTCCCTGTTGCATCATAACAGCCATGTGATAACCCGACCATATCTAACGGCGTGAGAGATGGGACGGATAATATTTTTAAAGTCCAGTTTTCGTCCTCTATGATGCCACTATCCTCTATTCGACGATTACATTCAAGGCTCCTAGAAGGACACCTCAAATCAATTTTCAGCATATTGTGGGATTGATAGAAACTACAACTAGAATCACTACCTCCAACACCTCCACACAATATATCTGACCAGTCCTCCTCAATTACATCCACATCGTCAACATCATCCATTGATGCTGTTCGATGCAACTTCGATCGGTAGTGAAGTGTGATGAAGTTGAAAAAATATTACAACACAATATTGTATTGAGTGTACATTTTGTATTGATATATATATAGTAATTTGATTACTGTACCAATATACGCTCGTATGTGTGTATCAAAACATATTCTAATTTCTGGTTCTCGAAAGATATCAATATATCATGCTGCATGCTGCATACTCCGCACTTCTATAAAAATAATAAATACTTATGTATAAAAATAACCCTTCTAGGCTAATTTTCGAATATTTCTTTACTTCGCTTTGATGATAGGATCCGTTCGTTGCATTCAATTAACAAAGGATTTACACATGCAATGAGTCGTGCCATGTATTTATCGCGAATCGTATAAACTTTCGGAATGCATTTCTTTGACAACTATCATGTACAGAAGATGTTTTAAGTGTGCATGTGTAAGGATCCGTTGTATAAAAACCTGATTCTTGGTTACATATAGTTCCCCCCATCAAAACGACAACGCCCTCGAACTTACAGTGTGTACATATTTTACAATTATTTGAAAATCAAGGTAAAAGAGAAGACGCATTCATTAAGGAACGATGCGTCTCCAAGCTTACGTTATAAAAGCTATCGCATCTCTAGTCCTTATTAATGCAAAAATAAGAACAGACCCTCGTGGCGCTATACGAAATGAGCTGCCTGAGGAGGACGAAGAACGCCAATTTATTGTTTTCGATAGTGGATACCAGAAACAACTTAGTAACAAGGAACGGAAAGATCGGAGAAAGCGGAGGAGTCTAACTTTTGTCATTGATGATGTCGGAACTGCTACAAATGTTGTCACTGAAGAAAAGGGTATATACTTGGGAAGCAGTAATAGCCAAAGCAATGATGAAACCTTGACTTCGCCTATAAATATACTCAATCATCATGGTAATGATATGTCGATGCATTATTCTACAACATCATACCATAGTGGTCACTCAATGAGTAGTCATGATGATGCAAATCCAAATGTGCAGAATCCAGGCAGTGAATCGTCATCTAGTGGCAGTGGATCGAAGTCAGGAGGAGGAGGATCGTCATCTAGTGGCAGTGGATCGAAGTCAGGAGGATCATCGTCTAGTGACAGTGGATCAAAGTCAGGAGGAGGAGGATCCTCATCTAGTGGCAGTGGATCGAAGTCAGGAGGATCATCGTCTAGTGACAGTGGAGACCCGAATGTAGGTAATTCGGGAAGCAGCTCATCTAGTGGAAGTGGGTCCAAGTCTGGAGGAGGAGGATCTACAAGTGCGAGTGGATCGAAGTCAGGAGTATCATCATCTAGTGGCAGTGGATCGAAGTCAGGAAAATCCTCATCTGGTGGCAGTGGATCGAAGTCAGGTAAATCCTCATCTGGTAGCGATGGATCAAAGTCAGGATCATCCTCATCTAGTGGCAGTGGATCAAAGTCGGGAGGATCTTCAAATGACAGTGGAGACCCGAATGGAGGTAGTCCGGGAAGCAATGCATCTAGTGGGAGTGGGTCGAAGTCGGGAGGAGGATCTGCAAGTGGTAGTGGAGACCCAAATGTAGGTAATCCAGGAAGCAGCTCATCTAGTGGGAGTGGATCAAAGTCAGGAGGATCGTCATCAAGTAGTGGAAAGTCAGGAGGATCGTCATCGAGTAGTGGAAAGTCAGGAGGAGGACCGTCGTCGAGTTCTTCTCGATCATCATCGAGTTCTAGCACTTCCTCGAGTGTAAAGACACCGCCTACTTCGGGAACATCTGCATCAGCTAAATGCAGTACTGCATGGACTTGCATTTGTGATGGTAATACCGGTTTGGGCACGGAATCGGGTATCGCGTTTCACGATGAAGGGATGACTTCTTTTACGAGCAATAGCTATCGACACTTGATGAACATTGATGGTGTCGATACGACGAGTGGAAGACACAACAGTCATATGTACGTATATAGTAGTTCTTATGCAAGCAGTAGTCATAGCAGCAGCTACGTCAGTAGTAATGACCACAACGAAAGGTAATGATTTGGAATAATGGATTCATCTTCTATTGCTATGTGTCTCATCATTTGTAAAATAACGGTCATGTCCAATATGATAGCCACGGTAGTGCGCATGGAGTTGGCGTGAATCAAGGTGGTGGAAGTAATGGTGATAGCTACAGTGAAGACTTTTATCACGTTCACAGTGGAAGTGAGCTTAGTGGTCATGGACACTATCATAGTCATGGTAGTGTTCATGGGGTTGTGGGCGGAAGTGGTAGTGGAAGTGGGCTTAGTGGTCATGGACACTATCATAGCCACGGTAGTGCTCATGGAGTTGCGGGTGGAAGTGGGAGCGATAGCTACAGTGAAGACTTTTATCATGTACATAGTGGAAGTGAGCACGGTGGAATTCTTATGTCAGGAAGCTATAGCGCCGATGCTTCACCTGTCATTCCTTCTTTTCCTGCTGTTGGAAATCCAGTAATGAGCCCATCGGTGCCCTCATCCAATGAACCGGGGGGTAGCGCATCAATGCCTGCAGGTACCCCAAATGCGAACGGTCCTGGTTATATTAGTCACACGCATGGCTCGTTGAGCCATAGCCACAGCGACGATATAACAAATGGACAGATAACGAAAAATATTTGGGTCGGCAGTGGCAGCACGTCAACAATATGTACTTGTTATTGTGACCTCCCTTCGCAGCAACCAACGGCTGCTCCGACCTTTGGCCCAACAACGATGCCATCAACATATCCTACGGCATTTCCCTCCGATAACCCAACAGTATTTCCCTCTCATATCCCGACAACGTTTCCCTCTGCTAGACCATCTACTAGTCCTACAGAGTTTCCTTCTGCTAGACCATCTACTAGTCCTACAGAGTTTCCTTCTGCTAGACCATCTACTAGTCCTACAGCGTCTCCTTCAACTTCTCCCACAAAAATACCTTCAGCTAATCCCACTTTTTTCCCCAGTCTCCCATTGTCAATAGCACCATCACCATTCGAGAATAACGTAAAAGTACCTGATGGTCCAACAGGTCCAACAGTTGCCCCATTACCAATCGAGAATAACGTAAAAGTACCTGGAGGTCCAACAGTTGCTCCAACAGTTGCTCCAACAGTTGCTCCAACTTTTGCTCCAACTTTTTCGCCGAGTGCTGCACCATCTGTCGAACCCTCTTCTGCGCCTTCATCATCGCATAGACCTACGGAAGAGCATCGTCCTTCGAACTCGCCTTCTATCTCTCATTTACCCTCAAATGGTCCAACAAATCGTCCATCAAACTCCCCCACAAAAAGTCCATCTAAATTTCCGACTTTAAGTCCTACTCCAGAAGGCTCAGTAAAAATTATAAAAGGATTAACAGAAAGTCCGACATTTTACCCTTCGCTTTATACACCACCAACCAGGTCACCGACTTCTTCACCAACAAGGTCACCGACTTCTTCACCATCAATGGGTGGTCCATCTAGATGTCCTACACCGTAAGTAAATATTATATATCCAAAAAGTGCACTTTTGACGTAACTCAATCTTATCTTTTTTATATAGCGCCCCAAGTTCTCCAAATATAGCTTCAGGCCCAGGTCCGTCAATGCCTTCAGGTCCAACTCCATCAATGCCTTCAGGGCCAACCCCATCAATGCCTTCAGGTCCAACTCCATCAATGCCTTCAGGGCCAACCCCATCAATGCCGTCAAGCTCCAGTGATTCCTCACCTTCCAGTTCCAGTGGTTCCATGCCTTCAAGCTCCGGTGATTCCATGCCATCCAGTTCGACTGATTCCATGCCTTCTAGCCATTCACATTCTCATGATCATGGAAGTGGAAGCAGCATGTATTCGCATTCACATGATCATGATTCTGAAGGACATCATTCAATGCCTTCAGATCATAGTGGATCAGATGATATAGGTGTTTCTACACCTGGTGGTCCAGCATCCATGCCCTCAAGCTCCAGTAATTCCAAATCAAAAAACTCATACTCTCCTGGTTATGGAAGTACATCTGGATCTAGTACTTCGTATACAGAATCAAAAAGCGGAAAAGGCAGCAAATCCGGTAAATCTGGATCAAAAAGTGGAAGCAAAAGTGGTAAATCAGGATCAAAAAGTGGGAGCGAAAGTGGAAGCAAATCTGCATCAAAAAGTGGGAGCGAAAGTGGAAGCAAATCTGGTAAATCTGGATCAAAAAGTGGTACCGAAAGTGGAAGTAAATCGGGATCTGGTAGCACATCCAATTCAATGCCTTCCACTCATTCAAATTCCCACCCATCAAGTTATTCGAATTCAATGCCTTCCACCCATTCAAATTCCCACCCATCAAGTTATTCGAACTCTATGCCTTCCACCCATTCAAACTCCCACCCATCAAGTTATTCGAAATCTATGCCTTCCACCCATTCAAACTCCCACCCATCAAGTTATTCGAACTCAATGCCCTCCACTCATTCAAACTTTCACCCATCAAGTTACTCGAATTCAATGCCCTCCACTCATTCGAATTCCCATTCATCAAGCCATTATTCGAATTCCCACTCATCAAGTCATTCAGACTCAATGCCTCCTGATGACACGCATTTACATGGCAATGACTATATGCATGTCAGTCAAGGAATTAACTGTCAATGGGTGTGTCTGCAAACTTCTGAAGTAGGTTCTCATACTCATTCAAGTATGAGGAGCAGTTCTAGCTCAAATAGTCATAGTCACTCCCATAGCCACTCCCACAGCCACTCAATTCAAGGGCATACCCACGGTGGACAAGTCAGTACCCAACATACGCATGGAACAATCCAAAATTGCTACTACACATGTGAACCCGATCCATGCGATAATGATCATTTCCCTTCCAGTCACAGTCACAGTCATACACATTCAAGCTCAAGTTCATTGTCAACAAGCGGTTCCAAATCGGGTGGAAGCTCAAGTTCGTCGTCGACAAGCGGTTCCAAATCAGGTGGTAGTAGCTACTCTGGAAGCGGGTCCAAATCGGGTGGAAGCTCAAGTTCGTCGTCGACAAGCGGTTCCAAATCAGGTGGTAGTAGCTACTCTGGAAGCGGGTCCAAATCGGGTGGAAGCTCAAGTTCGTCGTCGACAAGCGGTTCCAAAT
>Ga0209092_10002508_pt1 | contig 16840 bp, 12 predicted proteins | sample FraStrMetagenome_FD_187446 | JGI IMG/M metagenome (GOLD analysis project Ga0209092, IMG submission 187446) | Marine eukaryotic phytoplankton communities from Arctic Ocean - Fram Strait ARC3M Metagenome (SPAdes) (version 2) | ecosystem: Environmental > Aquatic > Marine > Oceanic | place: Fram...
GTAGTTACTTCCTTTGTTACGTTCTTAACACTTGAATTATTTTAAATTTGTAACTAAAATTATCTACGTGTATGGTCGCCGAATATCGCTCTTTTAGCGATTGATTTGTGAGTCTTACTGGACATTTATGAGTCTTGTACGACCAAAAGGTCATTACGTCATCACACATGTTCGCACTTATCTCTCATTAATAATCATTTAATATCTTTCTCCAACATACATGTACAAACACTTAAAAAATACTATTAAGAACAATCTGTTCAGAAACCAAAACAATCATGCTTTCGTGTTTACTCGCGACTATATAGATACTTTTTGGCAATAATATTAATCAAACTTCTTGCAATCTAGCCTTCATTGAGCTACTTTTACGCAAACATTTTTATAGCTGATGGTATTACTTCACCTTGAATTATACCTGCTTCGACTTCCTCCCCATCAAGATCATTGAAACTCCCTTCACAAAGCGGTTCAAGCCTGAAGGCTGAGCACTCATATACTTCACAAGCCTCATGTTCAATGTGTCCTCCCGTTTCTATTTTCAAAAACATCTTAACGAGTTCGAGACGCGGGCAATCTTTTCTGTCGACAAAATATCAACGTCAGGACGTCATCTTCAGGTCAAAAAAGAATTTATATCGATAATATTTACCTCACGACAAGTACGCGAAAAATTCCATCGTCTAGTGTAGACTCGGGAGAGTTAAAGGTATTCGACGCGGCATGAGAAACTTGACAGGCCCAAAAGAGAATGAACTCGGTTTCGATCGTTATCCAATCTTTAGGCAAAGGATCCTTAACATCCAGTGGTTGAGACGTGGATATTGGAGGTTTGTACGAAAATCGTCCCATATAGGTACGGAGATTAATGATTCTATTTACGCATGACAGCAGTAAGCTTACACAATAGTAGTTTACGTAAAGCTGTTATACTTACCGAAGCACTGCCCAGATATCATTCCTAAGTATGCCCAGACACCTTATTACTTCTGATTCTAGATCAACATCTGCAATAATTCCCCACGAAAACGTTAAAAATGATAAATATTTTTTTGACATTGTTTGATATCGTGAGATGTCAACATGAGAGACAGAGTTCCCTTTACATATCAGAAATGTTGAAGATAATACAGAGAAGTGCTCCTTTTCATTGTGATCCCAAAAGATATGTTACAAAATTATTCTAGTCAAAAGTTCAAAAAATTTTCAATACTCACATTATTTTTATACAAGATACTCGCAGCAAGACCGTTGCTAGTTCCGCCCGCAACGATTCCAAACACTACATCTTCGAAAATACCATCTCGGTCACGACGTGTCTTCACTCCTTGAAATATTTCAGCTAATAAACCATCACCGCCTATCGTGATGACTGCCCCATAGTCTCTTATATTCAGTTCAGGAAATGTTTCCTCACTTTCTGACTTATCACTTCTATGCCGGCCCCAGTCTTCGTTTTTGCCCCAGTCTTCCAATTGCCCACCATATTGCGTCACAAAGATTTCATAAGAAATTTCTGACTGATCTAGCATTGGTTTGACTACTTCTCTGCATATCGTCTCCGCCTTTTTCTGACCGCTGATAGGATTGACAACAACAAGATACTTCTTCTCCCTAGTTTCATCGGCAGCTCGACTCCGAAATATTATATTACGTACAGCAGCAACAAACGCCTTGGCAGAAGGCACAAACTCTGCTTCCACTTTATACTCTCGGTGCTTAGCAATCCTTGGACACAAAATACCACCACCATACTCTTTCTTCGGATAGCAGTAGACTTTTAGGATGCCACAACTCTTCTCCTCGCTTTCGTCCTCAAGAAACGTACACCCAATCACATCTGAGAGCGAGAATTCGTCCAAAGTTTCCACATCAATTACCACATTCGCTAACAACAAATTCGTAAGACCGTCCTGACCGTCATCAACACTGCCCGTATTTAAGTCCAAAGATGCATCCACAACGCGGACTACAGTATCATCTCCATTGTTCAGGGATAGAATTAAACGGCATTGAACTTCCTTGGAACTTAGATTGCATATGCCGTAACTGACCTTGAGATTGAAACATTCAAATACTGAGACCCCTCCCAACGAAGGATCTAACAATAAGCTGCTGCATCGTGCGCCCGATCGTTTCCTTCCCATTATTACTGCTGGTAAAACGAATGTATATATAGTTTGAGGGATGAGAATCTCCAGGATCTCTCTCTCTCTCTCTAGAGAGAAAGAAAGAGAAAAATGGCATGTGATGTTACGTTAGATAACCTGTATGGTACTACATATATATTACGTGTGCATGATGTTTCCAAGGTCCTTGTTCCTTGTTCGGGATCTTGTGCCTTGTATGTCATGGTCATGATTATGGTCATGGTTATGGTTATGGTTATGGTTATGGTCATGGTCATGGTCATGGTCATGGTCATGGTTTCTATTTTATTGAATAATCTGGCTATATTAGATATAAACGCTGTAAATAGAAATAGACTGGGAACTGGTTAAACCGGTACACTGCCACATTATGATGACCATTTATTCGAATATCACCATCACCCGAATGAAAACCTGACTTTCTTTCAAGGAACAAACTAAAATTTTGGTATGAATAGCATCGCACCAACGACGACGACAACGACGTTATCAAGATTTATTCCTGTCGAGGAAGGAACGTCTCTTAGTAATGATGCTCCAGGATATTACGGTGGTAAAAATTCATTGAACAATGGCGATAATGAGTATGGCCCGGCCTGTTGGAGCTGCAAGGGCACAGGATCGAAGGTAAAGAAAGTTAAGATTAGCGTTACTCATGATGAAAATGAGATGAAAAAAAGTAAGATTAAAAGGGAGAAGAAGGCTACCATGACAGTCTCCTGTACGGTGTGTAGTGGATCGGGACGAATTAAGACGAAGAAGAGGGAACTTGAAGGTTCAAATGATCTGGGCGAGATAACTAGGTGTCGTAGGTGTCCGAAAGAATTTGTTGACCTTGGATGCCAACCGGCAAGGATTGCTACATTGCTCGAAAGGAAGGATCTTTGTAATACCGAGCAGACTATTTTGGACCTATTCGAAAAGGCAAAAAGGAGGGAAGGGGAAGTAAAGGTTTCTGATGAACTATCAGACCAAGTTGAATGGCTTCCCAGGCGAGGCGAGCAATTGTGTAATTTAGTTGGACATTGGCGTATCCTACAAAGGTTTGCGGGTCATCGTTGGACAACTGATGATTTGGTTACTGCTTACATTGCTGGGAACTTTTTGGATAATATAATTTGTGAAAAGAAAAGAGGACGAAACAATAACGGTGTTGGGGGCAGCGATTGTGAGAAGCTTTCTTCTATTCGATACATCGATCTCGGTTGTGGTAACGGTAGTGTATTGCAAATGGTTGCTTGGAGATATTTAAGACATAGCGATCATTGTTTTCGGCTCTCGAGCGTTGGCGTGGAAGCACGTGAACAGGCTGTCAATTTTGCACGGCGATCAATTTCATTTAATTTAGGCGACGTAGGTATGACGAGCTCAAACACAATGACAAAAGAGGGATTAATGAAAAGGAATATATCAGTGAATGTCGTTAGAGGCGATTTTAGGCAGTTATTGGACGAAAAGGAGCGTCATCATTTAATTGGCAAGCAATTTGCCGACATTTCGGATTCTCCGTCCGAACATAAACGATTCGATTTGGTAACTGGTACGCCTCCCTATTTTAGGGTTGACTTTACATTAGCCACTAAATACAACAATAATGGATCAAAAGCTTCAACATGTGTCGCAAAGGCTGTTATTAACGAAGGAGGTATGCCCTCATGTTTACAATCCGCACCAGCAAGATGCGAATTTAGGTAAGTTAATATTTGATTTGTGATATCGGAAACATAAATGCGGCTGATAATTTAGTTTTTCTTATTACAATGACAGAGGTGGGATCGAAGCCTACTGTGATGTTGCTGCTTCCATTATGAAAGACAATGGATTGTTTGTTGTTTGTGAAAATTGGATCAACCATGAAAGAGTACTCAGAGCAGCTAAAAATGCAGCTCTGAGGATTGATAGTATTCATCCAATTGCAGGTTGCATAACTAAATCGAAGCCTCTTTTTGCTGTCTACACGATGAAAAAAGAACTTTACCCAGACGAAGATTCTTCCGCGAAGGATCATGTCACAAACCAATTAGATGTGATAGCTGTTCGTAGCGAGAATGGGGATTGGACACAAGCTTACGGGAAAATGCTAGATAAGATGTCAATTTCAACGTTGAGCTAATTTGAGTTGAAATTCCATATTTTCATGACTATATTGAGAGGATCACGCTCCCATCTACAATCATATGATATCGGGAAGTAATTGACAATAACAATCCCTACAGATTTTTCAATTATATCATGATAGCAACATCTTGATTTGTAAAGAGTCACATGGACGCTGTTGTGATAATGAAAAAGAGAAGGAGAACTACCATAAACTTTTTAGTTTAGCTGAAAAAGATTTTGGAAAATAGTCCGCGCACAGACAAATATTATGCGTGGTTTCAAACACATTTGTGGATATTAGATGATAACGAATTACCATGGTACTAATACTTCTCGAAAACATACGTTTTTCATGTGCCTCTTAACACGCGCAAGCTGTCTCCAAGATAGTTTGTTCAACTTCTTCTTCAATCGGATATAATGAAGAAAGTAATCGTCAAATATGCAAATATGATACTGATAGTGGAACGGTGTTTATTTACGACGAGGCTGTTTCGATATGTCACTAACGTCAAACTAGCTAAATTAGTTTTAGGTTAATAGCAGTGACATCCTTTCAACTCGTGTCTCGTGTGTGATGTGAATTCATACTTGCACTCGCACTCCTCGTCCGCTTTTGTATACCGGTAATAGAACATAACATATATCCATTATCACTTATCACTCTTCAAGCCTTACCTCACCACCACCACTGCTGCTGGGTTAATTCGATGACGACCGATCACAACAGTAGCGGCAACGGTAGAAAGAAATAAGTCTCGTCGTGTGTCCCTCCTTCCTTCTCACGTGCAAATGTTTTTCAATTTTGTGCTGTTCAAATAACTCATTGCTCTACGCGAGGTTTTGAGAACACCAGTCCCACATTTAACAATTGTAGATTATCGATTTTGGATTAGAAACACAAAACGAAGCGGAAAGAATAACCTTGGGAATAACACCTTGATCGACAATACTCTTTATTTATTCGAAACATGTTTGCACCGTGTGTTTTTGGTTCGAACGGCCAATATCGAATCAAGTTTTCTACACTCTGTTGCTTTCTCATTTGTCGTCAATTTGTATGTGTTATCGGTCAACAGTTTCTATCACCGGAGGAATTTTATGATGGTATTCAAAACAATATCTTCGATGCCATAATTGATGTGCGTACACTTGGCGAATGGAATCAGGGACACATCCAAAATGCTACTTTCGTTGAGAACCTTAGCACACAGACTAGCATACCAATTGATATTCAAGGTTGTGAAGGAGCGTGTCGAACTATCGTAGTCTATTGCCGAAGCGGAAGTCGAGCAGGTGCTGCTATCGATTTAATGGTTTCTAATGGTTTCAATGGGACCATATATAATGGACGAGGTACAAGTCAATGGACAGCAGCTGGCTACGATCTTGTTACTAGTGACTCGGTAAACGCGAAATGTTCGATCGGCGTTGATACCGCAATACCCTGCGAAACTAATGCTACGACAAGCTCGCCATTGATGATGAAATCGGAATTACCTTCAAGTCCGCCCACGATCGTTCCATCTGGTATGCCCACAACCATTAAGCATCCATCAATGTTTCCAACGTTGACGCCGAAATCGGAATTACCTTCAAGTCCTCCCACGATAGTTCCATCGGATAAGCCCACAACTATTAAGCATCCATCAATGTTTCCAACATTGACGCCGACATCAGAATTGCTTTCAAGGCATCCCACAACAGGCAACCTCAATTCATCAACTCCATCTGGTACGCCCACAAATATTAAGAATTCAATGGAGAGTACCACTCCAATTCAAACAAATTCTTCGCCTCCATCGAGAAAGCATGGACAAATCGAGGATGACGACAAAGATCAAACGTCTTCTTCGGGCGAGTTTCATCAGCATACGTTGTGCATTATTTTACTTTTGCCCATTTTAAACATTTTCTTTAGGTAACATCAAAGGTCTAGTTGGTTTGTTATTTTTGACAGAAAAACTTTGAACTGAAAACTTTTCGAAGGGTATATGGTGGTTGTGACCCATGCCCCAAATTTTTCAGTTGTCAACGTTAATCGTATCTATATAACACAAGATATACGTAACAAGAAGAGGTACTAACTTCCCTTCATTATTTTCATTGATTGAACAAAATTTCGTATTTCTGTCTATGCGTAATAATTATGCATCGTTACTTGAATATCTTCGCTATTGTTCACACCTTGTATGCTAGTATGCTAAATAAACATGTTTTTCGGTTAGTAAACTTCCTGGTAAAGGTATTTTCTTTTTGTAGCACTCTTATCTCTGATCATTCTTCACGTGGGTAATAATAGGTCAAATCATCTGGAACAATGAAATAGTTCATCTCATGCTGATTGCAATCTCGCTCAAAAGTATCCGCTGATACATGGCCATAGAATGTATTGGAGGTTTTCGGTAAGCCCAAATTTTTTTAAAAACATATCAATGATGGCTTTGAATACTTGTGTGATTGTATTTTCTACCACAATTTCGTGGTTATCGCCAATTTTTAAATTTCGTCCAATGAACTCATGTCCATTTTGCAAATCTATGACTCTTAATAACTCTAAACCTAAACCCCAAAGGTCAGCTTCAATAAACATGTTCTTCTTCAAAATTCAATCTCAAGCCTGGAAACATTCTATTTCCTGATCTGATCAATGTTGTATCAAAAAGTACGAGGAAAACTGTCGGCTGTGGACATGTGATGCTAACTCTGCCAAATATTTCCATACACATACACACACGTACACACACACACTCGTAATTCGTAATTGACATTTGAACAGGTTGCAGGAGAAAATACTTTGCCTTTGGCAACCACAAATACCTAGATTACCCCCACATGCAAGGAAATGGCTACAACGCAAATAACAAAAGAAAACGAGGACGAAACCGATGAAGTGGACATCTTAATCATAGGAGCTGGTCCCACTGGCCTCGGAGCAGCAGTTCGTTTACAGCAACACATAAACGATGGCAAATGTAACAACAATTATCTCCTAATCGATGCATTCGATGAACCTGGAGGCTTGGCAAGCACCTTTAAAACAAAAGAACATTTTTATTTTGATTTGGGAGGACACGTCATCTTTTCTCATTACACTTACTTTGACGACATGCTTCAATGTGCCATGGGAGCTCAATTCGATGACACAGAAGTTTGGGCGCGACATGAACGCGTTTCGTATGTGTACATAAAGGGTGCATTTGTACCGTACCCGTTACAGTTGAATTTAAGCCAGCTTTCGGATGTGAATGATAGGGTAGATTGTATCAACGGATTGGTGGAGGCTCGCGTGGAACGAGCAAAACATTTGAACAATGGGTCTCCTCCCGCAAATTTTGATGAGTGGATGAAACAGCAGATGGGTATGGGTCTGTACAACTTGTTTATGAAACCTTATAATTTCAAGGTATGGGCATATCCAGCCACAGAAATGCAGTGTTCATGGTTAGGGCAGCGAGTAGCACAAGTGGGAGATAATACTGCACGCGTAATATCAAATGTATTGAAGAACGAAGTCGAAGTTGGATGGGGACCTAATGCAGTCTTTCATTTCCCGCAGAATGGCGGAACTGGCGCTATATGGAAAGCGGTAGCTGAACGGTTTATACCTACGGAACGCAAAGTGTTTGGTTGTAAAGTGGTTGGTATCGATGCCGCCAATCAAATTGTAAAATGTTTACATGGTGATAAGAAACTTCGGTTTCGATACAAGAAGATCATCACTACAATGCCACTTGACGTGACGTTAAAGTTTGTATCTGATAAGTATTCGCCATTTGCAAATCGACTGAAATACAGTTCTTCACATATTGTGGGGATTGGCGTGCGAGGTGAAGCGTTGCACTTGGATAAAAAGTGTTGGCTTTATTATCCGGAGAGCAATTGTCCCTTTTATCGATGTACAATCTTTTCACATTATGCAGCAAACAATGTCCCCTCAGCCAACATTTTGCTGAAAACTATACGATTTGCTGATGGAAATCGCTGCAAAGATATTTCGTCCCAAAACGACGAAGAAGCAAAACCTGGACCATACTTTTCTCTTATGTTCGAAGTATCATCATCCACACAATTTAAAAATTTACCAAGCGACAAGTCAGAAGATGTCATAAACGATGTGATTCAAGGTGCATTAAATACTTGTTTGCTATCTGCTCAAGATGAGATCGTAAGCGTATTTTACAAACGCCTCGAACGAGGGTATCCCACTCCTCACATAGACCGCGATAAGGTTTTGGATTCTGTACTCACCGATTTAAAGGCGCAAAAAATCCTTTCTAGAGGGCGATTCGGATCGTGGAAGTATGAAGTTGCAAATCAGGATCATAGTGTCATGCAAGGTGTCGAAGCCATCGATAGCATTTTGTTTGATAGCAAAGAAGTGACACTAGAAATACCTGATGAAGTAAATAGCACAGGAAAGAGAACAAACATTCGATTTCAATGGCCAGGCCTGTAATAGCACGAAAGACGTTATAAAGCAATTTTATGTTTACACTTTTAAGGATGAATCAATTTTTTTAATAAGCGATAATATTGAATTAATGCATTTAGCTTCCTTTCTGAATCCCTTTTTGTTTCGTACCCACTGAATCTCCGCCAAATACATGTAAAAATGAATTTACTACAAAGTCTTGGATCGCAATAGATGCCCCGTTTCTTCACATCAATAAAAGAAAGCTATACCATCACATTATCTAGTGTCAATAATGTTGAAGAAAAGTAGGACAGAGGAGAGGTTTCTTAATTCAAAATAATGAACAAGTAAAATCTTAGCCTCTTCATGTCTTTCTTGCTAGTCTCTTATCCTTCTTCATAGCGGAAAGTAGGTTTGGTCTTTGTTCAGGTGCAAAAAAATCAAAATCAATGGCCTCAAGACTTTGCAAACGTTCTTTTGTCATGGATGATTTTTCGCCTCTTAAAAATCTACGATATTCTTGCTTTTGAAACTTCAACCAGTTGAATAATCCCGGAACTTCTGAATAATTTTGGGGAATGTCGTAATTACCATTTTCAGCTTTGAAGGCAATAAGTTCTTCTAGTCGTTTGTCCCATGTGCTTGTCTTTAAGGTTTGAGCAGGTAGATCAAAATCAAATCCAAGCTTAAGCAATAGATCGATCCTTTCTTTTGTCATGGTCGAACGTCGACGTTTGCGAAGGAGTGAGTGTTGTCGTCTTTGAGTTTTGCACCATAGACTTAGCTCTGGATTCTCTGGAAACGTTGCAGGTACCATGCAATTGCCAAATCGTTTTTTGTAGTTTGACAGCTCTTCATAGCGCCTAAGCCATTTGAACTCGACTAAATTCCTTCATGAACAAGCACCGGTCGGCAGATTCAGTGATACGAGATCTATTGGTACAAAATAACGATAGACTGATGGCACTTACCATTCAAAACCAAGATCGGACAGCTGGTCGACACGCTCTTCAGTTAACGACGATTTCTTCCCAGCTTTCAGCAAAACAAATTCCTGACGCTGGTATCGTGCAAAATTAGCAAGTTCCTGATTACTTTCGTAGATGCTAGAAATTGCACAATCACCGTGTTTCTTTTTGTACTCAATCAATTGCTCAATCCAATTTTCCCATGATTTTTTTTGAACTTCAAATACGAAGTCAACCTTTTTTAGAAGTTCTATGCGTTCGTCTGACAATGTTGTTAAAGAATTGTCAGAATTTTTTATACCATTTTCTTTCATTCCATTTCTGTAAAGAGTGCGTTGCTTGGAAACCCACGTGGCTAATTCAGGATCGGCTTCATAGCCTCTTGGAACATTCACGTTGCCATACCGCTCTTTGTAACCAAGGAGACGAGCATACATGTTATTCCATGCTTCGTTGAAAACATCCCATACGAAGCCTATTTCGTTGAGTGTCTCTATACGTTTAATTGTCAGAGGATTTATCTTGTCTCTGTTCTTTGCAGAAACAAACTTCTTGTATGCATCTCGTTGAACTTGCACCCAACTTACAAGCAACTTATCTTCATAACTAACCGGTACCCGACAATGGCCAAATTTCATCTTAAATTGTTTCAAACGTTCCAACCGATCCAACCATCTCTGTTGCCATACATTCCATTCGAAGCCGATCTCTTCCAAGACGCGAATACGATATGGAGTTAGAAACGAGTAAGAGGCATCCTCCTGATAAATGTCATATTCTATTCTCTGTATGTGGCACCAATTGGCAAGCCGCTTGTACGGATAAGTTTTATTCTTCTCCTTTCCATACTCCTCATTATTTTGATGCAACATGGGAACGTTACAATGCCCAAATTTCATTTTAAACCTCCTTAATTCATTCACCCTCATCGCGAAATTTTCATCATCCCTTACAAATTCACCGGTTTCGATATTAGAAAGTATCCCTGTAGACAACCTACCCAACTCCTCTTGATTTTCATCGTCATCAACATCTGTAGCTAAAGGCCGATAGCTTCCCCGAAATAAACCCAATTTAGCCAACTCAGCTCGGGACCTCCACTTCCATTTGCCCTCCACAATTTCTTCTGACACATTCGGACTCCCCGCATATACATCATATAAATGATGCGCCACTCCACCCGGCCTCGTCAGCATACGCCGTTCCAGTGAAGTGCTATTACGATAAATTTTATCAGGTTTTGTATTAGAAGCCGAACCATCAGCATGAAGTTGCATCTTTGAGAGTCTGGAATGATACCGTCGCCTATCTCGACTCTTCGAAAAAGCCTTGATCTTGCTTCCCTCGCGTATAGAGCGCAGAGCACATAATCCATTTATTGAAGTAAGTGATCTCGATGCTGCCAGGATAAGAACTAGCTGAAAGGATCGTACGTGCACAGTCATCCTTGTAGCTTATCCTCCTCCTTCTTCTTTCCCCCCTTTCTCTCGTCTTCTGTTCTATATGGATATTTGTATAAGATATATAATGAATAATGGACCCCATCTCCTCTCTGTCGCCTCTTCTTTTTCATTTTTTCTTTTCGACGAAAATGTACATGTCCCTGTAAGCTCGTATAATGACGTCATATGCGAATATTAAGCTTGACACCTTACTTTCGATTTCGCAGATTGTTTACGTTTTACGCTTACGCCTCCCTCTCCTTTTCTGGATTTTGCTCTCTCGTGCTCGTGAAACATGTACACACACAATAAGGTTCAAAACGTTGCCGATGTTGTATTGTATGTCTACGAGAACGAAACTAATCTGTATAAAAAGAAGTAAACAACCAATTCCATTCTGGAGCATAGTATGTCATGGTATTCTCCTCTGTAAGCAACAGCGATGCTGCAGCGAATGAACGTACGGATGAGAATGTGAAAGCACAAGATGAAAAGATACAGAAGAAATCTTCATCATCCGAAGACGATCGGAAATTAAATGGAACAAAGCAGTCGGAGTCACCGGTTTCCGACGAGAAAGAATCCATAAATGAGAACAATTGTGCTACGATAAATGCCACGCGATGTGCGCTGTCTGCGGTCGTTGCTTTGTTTGCTAACGAGCTTCGATTACAACAAGAGAAATCACAAGTTCCGCAAATTTTTTATCAGAGCACGACCGAAAATGAAATTATGGTATCCTTGCTAGCTAAGTTCTTGTCAAGGCGTATGACTCCGAGTTTATTCTTTGGTACCCGTCCTATTTTAAATAGTCTATTAGGATATGCAAAGGCAGCGCCCAGGCATGATTCTGCAATATCAACTCGATTGAGAGAAGTACTTACGATGCCTTCCGATGGTGCTATGGTAGCTTTGGATTGGGAAGTACCGAATTGTGTAAGTAATTTTGTCGATGTAAAAGCAAACAGGAACTTAAAAATTTTAGTAAGAGGGCCATTGCAGGTACCAGTAGTCATTCTATTGCATGGTTTAAATAATGATGCAAACTTCGGTTATATACGTTGCATGATGGATTGTTGTGCGCGAAGAGGTTGGATAGCTGTAGGTATGAATATGAGAGGTTGTGGAGGAATGCACTTATCTACTCCTCGCGGATATAACGGAGCATATACTGGTGATTTAAGGTCAGTGGTACAACAGCTTTCACATCGAATGGCGTCTGGTGTCCCTATTTTTCTTGCGGGATACTCTTTAGGTGCAAACTTGGTGGTAAAGTATCTAGGGGAGGAAGGCCTTTCCAATACGTTGCCAAGCAATGTAAAAGGGGCATTATCATTGGGCAATCCTCTTAGAATCAATTCCAGGAATGTGAGGTTTCCGTGGAGCATCATACTTGGAGCAGGGGTCAAGCGGGGAATTTTGTTGAAACATTATAAGTCTTTAAAGCAAATGCGATGCCCTGAATTCCAGTCAGGACTCAGAAATGCTCTACTAGCTCCTACTCTCGGTGAACTAGATCATCAAGTGTCACGAAATCTAATTCGAAATGAAATACATTATCCTTATAGCCCATCGATAGGTTTTGACGGTGGAACGGAGTATTGGGAAAATGCGAGCAGTTCAAGCTATATACAGCATGTTTCAATTCCTCTGCTAGTCGTTTCTTCAAAAGATGATTTCTTGATAAAAAGTTCTGCACAAGAGAAGACACCACATTGCGTAAGTATGAATCCAAATGTGTTGCTGGTAGAGAGTGAAACTGGCGGTCATCTCGGCTGGTCTGCGGTCATGGACGACCATGGAAATAATCCTTTCGGTAGAAATCCCTTTGGTGGACATGCAAGCTGGTGTGACCTACTCAGTTGCAAATTCATTGAGTCAATGCTGCAGGTTCAGAAATATCAGGAGAAAATTAATTATATAAAGACAGGATCTCTCCAAAGAACAAATGAAGTTGAAGATAAGGCGAAGGACCCCAAGGTTGATAATCTGGGCTTGCATAACGTCAGAAGTAAGCTTTAGAAAGTGAAATTAATTCTTCGAAGTACGCGGTAATATGGAGGTTGTACACAGGCAAAAGTGAAAGTCACTAGTGCCCTTTTGTGTCTTTGCATGACACAGATGATTGTATCGTGCTTTCATATTTGTTCAACGCCTAGAAACATACTATCAGAAAGTGTTTTGATTAAAAAATTGTAAATGCCAATAGGAACAGTATTACGTATTAAAAAAAGAACGGCATCACTTGTATTGTTCGTCGAAGTATATCCCTATATTCCACGCTATCTTGACTCAACCAAATGTGTTTGATTATCGAATGAGTTAATCGTTGTAATTTCGTGTTTTCACTAGCTCTATTTAACGGATCAAGCTAATACTAGTTTCATGACAATCAGCAGTTCTCCGTTGTACAAAACGAAAATGGTGCAACGATTATGATGATTTTTGAAGCATAATCATTATTCTTGACACCTTATGACCTGATGGTAAGACCTCTTCGAAAATATCAAAGTTTCGACGAACGGCCTAGCCGATTTCGTGGATTAGACTACCAGGAAAGTGAGGACACTACGAGGAGTTTGCGTTTATTTAAAGTGCACGAGGCGGAGGCAACAATAGAGAGATTTAGGAGAGTCGTGAGTATTGGTCGGTTTAGTGCTTACGAACCTGAGGATCTTATAACCGACTCACCCATATCTCCACTATTTGTTAGCCGAAGAAGTGTCGACGGGGCACTTTCGATACGGGCGGGAAGCGACTCCTCATCACTTTTTTCTGCGAGCATGAACTCGCCTCCTCTGATTGTTTGGATTTTCCCTGCGTTGGGTTGCGCGTTTGCTTATGCGACATATAACATTTGTATTAAAAAAGGTTCCGACGGAATGAACCCTATTTTAGGTGGAGTAATTTTGCAATTTGTTGCTGCTTTATTCGGTGCTGTGTTATTGTCGACGATCGTATTGAAAAGTGATGGAGGGTTTGGTACTTTGGAATATACTTCAGACGGCGTCTTTTGGTCTGTGTTTGCAGGGCTTTCCGTAGGATTAGCAGAAATGATATCGTTCTTTGTTATGGGTATTGGAGTGCCAGCTGTCCAAGCAATACCAATAGTTATTGGAGGGTCCGTCTTTTTTGGGGGTATACTTGGATACTTTGCTTTGCATGAAACGATGTCAACGCAAGGAATCGTTGGGACTCTACTGTTGATTTTAGGTATTGCATTGGTATCTACTGATCCTGCCGCGTCGAAACATGCTAGTATACATTGACGTTGGTCAATAGTGTTTTCGTAACTGAGCAAGTTTGAATGTTTGAGAAACAAAGTTGGCCATCATTTTACGACCTGAAATTCTCGAAGGGTTTTCCCCTCCCCAATTAATCCATAATTCTCCCAATGCACGTATTGAAAATCCTTTATTGAGCTATATCTTCAGCAACAATAGAGTGCGGCTATACTTAAACAAGTGGTTGTTCAGAAAGACGTAAATACCTTTACATCAAAATAACTTGACATCAATTTTCTACTAATGTTTAATCTGTCGTAACTCATAACTAACTTTAATAATACTCTGCGAGACACGTTAAAGCATAGCCTGTCATCCAAGTAGGTAGCACACCTGTGGAAAAGTCGACATCAACAGCGCTCGTGTGCTCAACAGAAATGTTAGAACTCTCATGTATGTGCTTGGTTTTGAATTTTATTCGATACTTGAGTGCATGAAGATCTATTGCATACTCTCCGTCCATAAGAAGTTGTGATGAGCTAAACGCATTCTCAATTAAATTTTCATTGGATTCGCCAGATTTAAGGTCACAACATGGACACGTATCTATCACAGCTTGAATCAAACTCTTTGACATTTTTGAAGAGTTGATGGGGCATTCAACAAACGACGATACGCTCTTCATTGCATTGATTGCTTCTTCTTTCATTTGTCCGTGCGTGCTTTCAGCAGGCTGTCCACCATACTGTAAATCATTATGGATAGGAAAGCCAAGGAATTGCAAATGAACCCTGAGTTGGTGGCTTCGACCAGTAACTGGGATACAAGCAACGACAGACAAGTCTGTTGACTGGTCATACCATAGCAGCTGAAACTTGCTAATTGACTCTTTGCCACAATCACTCACACAACGAAGCCCGTTAGATACATCTCGCGTCGAAATGTTTGTCGCAACGTTGACGTAACCAGCTTCACGTGGAATGATATCAGAGAACTTTCCTGAAACCCACTCCCACTGGAATTTTATATTTTTGTTTTTTTGCTTGAAAAGAAAATGATCGTTCCCTGACGGAAATTTTCCATTCACTCGCGCAAGATACAGCTTGGAAACGGACCCTGACGTAATGTGCGATTGAAGAAGCTTCGCTGTGACATGATCAGAACAGCATAAGACAGTCCCAGATGTCACGCGATCTAGGCGATGGCATGGTAACAGGCTTCTAGGTTCAAGCCCTAGTTGAGCTTCTGCCATTAAAGTCAAAGTATTTGCAAGGTAAGGTCCAGCAGGATGAACAGGTACCGACGAAGGTTTTTCACAAACGTAAACAACTCCAATGTCCCTATTGCATTCACGGCAATCTCCGTCGACATTTAGATAAGTTAACAAGTCAATTGGAAGTACTACTTTTCGGATAATCAATGCCGGCCTAGGTACTATCACTGGTGGCTCATGCCAATGTAATATTCGACTAAATACGTCCATATTCTGAAGTTTGCAGGTGAAAGAACTTTCGTCTATGGGCACACCATTTATGCACAGCAAACCATTCGACACAATCTTACGGTTGTAATCATCTTTTTGAAAACAATAAAATTCCTCCTTTAGTACTTCTATCAAAGGTTTTCCAACCCACTTTCCTTTCACATTTGTCTCAATCTTTCGAATGCACGGTGGAGGGCATCGAAGGCATGACACAGGATCGCGGTAACATGATGCAGGCTTACATAAACCTAGTCGCTTAATTGTTTCGATCTCTGTTGCCTTCCGCGTAAGCTTAGACTTGCGCTGATTTGCAGATCGTCTCTTTCTTACTTTTTGTGTTTCCATTCCAGATCAATCATTTCCTATATTAATGGATAACGCTATAATCGTAATCGAGAAGAAAAATAAATCGATTGTGATGTCACTTTCCACTGGTCCTCTCTATCATTACATGTATACGGTTCGTTGACATGTGTATCAAAGGCGCTATATTGTTCATTGAGCGTTATTTATTAAAATCTGACCGTGTGAATCTCTCAATTTACATGTAAGCGATCTGATGACAGTTCTCTCGAAGCAATATCATTGAACTCTACAGAGAGCAATAACGTAAATCTAAACCATAATTTCCAAATCTATATCTATCTTCTCCTTTTGATATCTCTTTGTTGTGTACACATTATTAACTACGACTTTTTCCTTAACGAGTATGTTGCAAAATTATCGAAAAGGGAATGCGCTTCTCGACCAGCGTTTTTCAAAAAAATATCTTTTCTGAAATAGACTTTGTGGAGCAAGATTTTGCGAACTTTTGCGCCGAAAATTTGCACCGCCCTCTCTCTCTCTCTCTCTCTCTCTCTTTGGTAATTGGCGCGCTTGAGAAGAACGGCCCTCATACAAAGCCACAAGTTTTATTTTTCTCAATTTATAAAAAAACTAACAAGCAGCCAATAATTGATCACTCACAGTAGCCAATACATCATACATCACTCTACACTAAATTCAAACAACAAAATAAAAACATTAAAGAAACCATGATGAAACCAGGAATTATTC
>Ga0209092_10002509_pt1 | contig 16835 bp, 8 predicted proteins | sample FraStrMetagenome_FD_187446 | JGI IMG/M metagenome (GOLD analysis project Ga0209092, IMG submission 187446) | Marine eukaryotic phytoplankton communities from Arctic Ocean - Fram Strait ARC3M Metagenome (SPAdes) (version 2) | ecosystem: Environmental > Aquatic > Marine > Oceanic | place: Fram...
AAACAAACAAACAAACATATTCATAGAAGTTTTGATGTCTTACGAAGGAGTAGAACTGAAATCTTATTAAGTGAAATTCCAACACATACATTTAAAATATATTACTTAAGACATCATTCAAATTTGAACGATTCGATCATTTAAGTGTTTGAAAAGAAAATGTGATTAATGATGACGTTTAAAACTATAATTTAAACACATTTAAAGTTCAATCACACGAAATAAAGCGTTGTTTTCGTTAAACAATATTGTTCTTCAATGCTATATCAGTTTTTTTAGCTTATTTTGGTGGGAACTGATATGTGAAAAATTAAGCATATTTGCTTTAAGATCTCTCTAAGAAATAAATACAAAAAACGAAAAAAGTACAAATTCAATTTGATAGAATATAAACTTGTCAGAACTAACTAACTAATTAACAAATCCAACTTCATAGAACGTTAAATAAGTTTTGAATGTTCGAATTTAAACTTCTCTACACGTGCGGAATAAATAAAATAAGAGTTGAAAACCAAAGCTGTTTCTTTTATCACGAAGAACTTTATTCAAGCTATGGATTTGTACCTGATTGCAGCACATATTTCAAATTTGTCACATGGAAAAGATGAAAGGAATTTTCTTTCATGAAACGAAGGAAAACACATTTCTTTCATCATCTAAGCCCCGCCAAAGAGAAACAAGAAAATTAAAAGGCTCTCAACCATCACATATATTTAGTAGAATGCAATACCTACAGAGCAATCCTAGAACAACAAAATTACAAACGACGATGCTATTCATCATCGCTATCATGAACTTTCCAATAATGTCCATAAGCAAACCATTTGAAGCGACTGACTACATTCATAGAGATATTCCAGACCCGATGCAACGAGAGGCTGTTTCAACAAGAAATACGGGGTTAATTTACGACCCAAATCGGACTCCAATACTAGAAGAGGAACAAGAAGAACTTAATACTAAGATGCCTCATCGCTGGATACAAGAAAGTAACGGTAATCTCGAGGAAGAATTTGAGGATCTTAATGCATTATTCGATGGAACTGCCATTACCCTGCCTGACATGGAATGGAGAGAGCAGCTTGGAGGCATATTTGGATCAGTGTTGCTAAGTATTGAAGATTTCACTTGTTACAAAATAAGGATCGGAGATATATCAGCTTCACACTCTACGATAATCCCTCATCAAAGAATAACCTATGATCTATCAGTATCTAAATTGAGAGTGGATTGTGCTTTCCATTACCGCTATGATTACGGCATAAAAGGAAAAGGATCAGCAAGAATAAAAACACAAAATAATTCTCTGTCAACTTCGATTATTGCAGTATCAGAGGACTTTCGACTATATCCCCCAAAAGACACAATCAATGAAAAATGTATTGCTGAGATTAATGTTGTTGATATGGATTTCAAGGGTGGCGTAACAGGATTCATTGCTGATAAAATTGAAATATTTTTTCGAACCACAGTGGAAAATGCTGTTAGAGATACATTGTGTGATGAATTCAATTCTTTATCATCCTCAATAGAAGGCCTTATTCTTGATATGTCATCATCTATTCAAAAGTTTGATGGGAAAGTCGGAGCTGATGCAATCAATCCATTATCAGGGCAGAATTTACTGCAAGGTCAAATTAATGAAGAATTCATGGATTTGACAGACTCAGAATCAAGCTTGGGAAGTATTGTTAATGATGCACTGAAAAGCTTTTCAGATTCACTTAAGGAGCCCGTACCACACTTAACCAAATACATGAATCAAGATATTCATTTTAATGATTTTGTCCGAGAAAATGTTCTTGATACAGATGGGAAGCTAACACGTACACCAGAAGAGTTGGGACTCGAAGGCGGTATTTTGTACTCAAATACTGAATCTATGGCTGATATCACCGTAAAAGCTCTTAATATTTACATCGATGGGCTTGACTCTGTGAGCAATTTTGGGGGATTCAATGTCATTGCTCCGCAAACTCTCCAAACATCAATTGATTTTGACTTTTTGGAATTCAAAATGGATTTCTCTGTAAAAATGATCCCAATTCAAGGGCCTGATTCATTAATTTACGCTACAAAATTAAACCAAATGATTGAAAATATATCAGGCACATTTAGATTGGAAAATATACATACAACATTCTCCATTATAGCAGCAATGGAGCGTAATAAAATTGGAGAACTTCAAATTGGATCTGTTCTTGTCGATTCATTACCATGCATCTTATCAACAGGTCGTCACATCGACATAACGCAACTGAAGGTCAAAATTGGAAAAATTCATAGACCCTATCTTCACGGATCTCTTTCACCTGGAGTGAATGATCTATTATCCGACACAGTTGATACATTGCATAGTATTTTCAGCCAGGCAATCATTAAGTCTATACCAGATTATTTCGCAGCAGCTGGTCAAACCCAAATACGACAAATACTCACCACATATGTACAAAAAAACAATAATTGTCCGAGAAAAACAATAAACTCTAACAATTATCTTGACTATAGGGATTTGCTTCTGGATAAAGATGCCGCTGCTGCAGCTGGTGCCTCTGGAACAACGCCATATGGTGATCTACCTTTACTTGGAAAGGAAGAGCTCACTAAAGTCATCAACGAGCCAGATGCTTTCAATGATGTTGTCATCAGACCAGCTACTGCATTACAATCAAATGTGGAAGGTACAGCGTACATAGGAGACTTCATTGATATTCCATATGGAGGTATACGTATCAAAGGGCATAGTGGTACAATAGAAAACTTGGACAGCTTCGGCGCCCCTAAGCACTTTTTGGACCCGGTTCATGATAATCCTTACATCCTGGAAAATGAAATCAGCTTTGGTGTAGGAGACAAACCATTGAGAGGATCTGGCCTCATGTCAGTGACATATACAGATAAAAATGGAGTAGAAGAGCACAATGAAATAAAGGCGACGCTTGAAATGAGAAATGTCAACCTGATCATGTCTACTTACGTGAAGATGCAAGAGAAATCATTGTTAGAGTTTCCATTGAAAGATATTGGAGATATCAACTGTTGGTTGGCAACTCTTCCAGTGCCTACAATGAATGAACTCGGACTTGGAGACTCAGAAAACAAAATATACACTCCTAATATGATGATGAAGACTTTTGATATATCTCAAGTAGAAGAAATGGACTTCAACGTAGAATGTGTGAGCTGTGTGAGTACAGGTCTTTCAGAGCTACCCTCTATGATAGAAACGCTGAAATCTTTAGGGATCATAGAAGACATGTTTCCTCGATTGCTATCATTCATTGAGGAGATTACAGAAGGAGAACTGGCACAAACGTATGTTGCACATGCAGTAAATACAGCTCGGACACAATGTCCTCACCATCCACAGTACGATCCTAATAATGACAATGGTATTTCAGAGTATGAGAGGCCATCTTTATCTATGCTCTCGAGGGAATCCCTAGACTTTTTGATTATGATTGCATTTTATTTAATACCAATAGCTTCGTCTGTTTCTTCGTTGAATATAAATGCTAGAGCAAATAATGAGATGAGCACAATATTATCAAGCGATGAAATACTCAAGTCAATGGATATTGACTCAAGCGCGCTATACGATCTATCGATCATGGAAGATCAGTTATCATCATTGTTGGGATCATCAGATGGTGATGATAGCACGGTCAGTGACGAAGTCGTAGAGTTTGTTGTGGAATCTATCCAGTCATCTGCATTGAATGAAAAAGGTGTGTTTGTGATCGAGCCAGAGGGTGCAAGTTTACATATAGCTGGAAATGAATTTAGACTTATAGGTGTTGATATAAGAGGCTTGGATTCTTTTAAGTTTGAGGAGATGCTGAATTTATTTTCAGGACAAACAGTATCAAACAGTCTGTCTCTTGAATATCTCAGTTTTGATGTAAAAATGGTAGTAGTAAAATCAGACGCATCAAGTGTTATCGAGCAAATGAATAGCATGGAGGAAATCAGCTTAACCACCAATATGGCGAACATAGACGTAATGATGTCTTCATTAGTTGCTTTACATCAAGAGAATTTAGGTAATATCAAGTTAGGCTCTATACTGCAAACAGATATGATACTACCATGTATCGCGGCAGCTGCCCAGACTGTCAATATTACTGAGTTTGAAGTAAATATCGAAAGTATCGGTGATATAGACATTAGATGGCATAGTCATCAAGATGCAACAGATCGAATGCTAAAGGCAGCTAATACTATCATCAATGAATATGCACAATCACTAGTGTCAGCTTTCCGGATAATTGTTACAGATCAAATGAGAAGTCTTGTTGCAAAGTATGTTAGCGAAACCTCGTGTCCAATACTAGACAAAATAGGAGAATCAGAGTTTTTAGACTTCCGTGATTTGCTTCTGGATAAAGATGCCGCTGCTGCAGCTGGTGCCTCTGGAACAACGCCATATGGTGATCTACCTTTATTTGGAAAGGAAGAGCTCACTAAAGTCATCAACAAGCCAGATGCTTTCAATGATGTTGTCATCAGACCAGCTACTGCATTACAATCAAATGTGGAAGGTACAGCGTACATAGGAGACTTCATTGATATTCCATATGGAGGTATACGTATCAAAGGGCATAGTGGTACAATAGAAAACTTGGACAGCTTCGGCGCCCCTAAGCACTTTTTGGACCCGGTTCATGATAATCCTTACATCCTGGAAAATGAAATCAGCTTTGGTGTAGGAGACAAACCATTGAGAGGATCTGGCCTCATGTCAGTGACATATACAGATAAAAATGGAGTAGAAGAGCACAATGAAATAAAGGCGACGCTTGAAATGAGAAATGTCAACCTGATCATGTCTACTTACGTGAAGATGCAAGAGAAATCATTGTTAGAGTTTCCATTGAAAGATATTGGAGATATCAACTGTTGGTTGGCAACTCTTCCAGTGCCTACAATGAATGAACTCGGACTTGGAGACTCAGAAAACAAAATATACACTCCTAATATGATGATGAAGACTTTTGATATATCTCAAGTAGAAGAAATGGACTTCAACGTAGAATGTGTGAGCTGTGTGAGTACAGGTCTTTCAGAGCTACCCTCTATGATAGAAACGCTGAAATCTTTAGGGATCATAGAAGACATGTTTCCTCGATTGCTATCATTCATTGAGGAGATTACAGAAGGAGAACTGGCACAAACGTATGTTGCACATGCAGTAAATACAGCTCGGACACAATGTCCTCACCATCCACAGTACGATCCTAATAATGACAATGGTATTTCAGAGTATGAGAGGCCATCTTTATCTATGCTCTCGAGGGAATCCCTAGACTTTTTGATTATGATTGCATTTTATTTAATACCAATAGCTTCGTCTGTTTCTTCGTTGAATATAAATGCTAGAGCAAATAATGAGATGAGCACAATATTATCAAGCGATGAAATACTCAAGTCAATGGATATTGACTCAAGCGCGCTATACGATCTATCGAACACTGATGATTCCATTGGGCAATTCTTGAGGTCGGCCTTAAATGTAAATATCGATGATATATCCGATTTGAATGATTTTGATCAGGGTATCAACAAGATTATCAAATCTAAAGTTTTGGATCATGATTCTGTGTATGCTTATGTGCCAGATGATCTTTCTTTGTCATCATTGGGTTTTGAGTTTACTATAGTCCGATGCAATATTCTTGGTCTTGATTCATTTCAACTTGCTGAATTTTATAATGTGATTTCGAGCCATACAATTCAAAATTCGTTTGAGTTGAAGAGTTTGAGTATTGAACTTGTCGTTGACGTCTTATCACAGAATGCAGAAGATGAAATGCGAGGACAAGCCATTTCAGAGCGACTTTCCGTTGTATTAAGTTTGATGGATATTAATTTATCTGTCGCTTTTTTGATTGCTTTAGAACAGAAGGACTTAGAAAGTTTGAAACTTAGTTCTCTTCTGCACACAGACACGATCTTACCTTGTATTGTGTCTATCATGAATACCATGAATCTGACACAATTTGATCTTGAGATAGGCGCTATGGACGGTATCAATATTCAAAGCTCTAGCAAAGATCGTTCGTATGACTCAATAAACAAATTTTGGAAAAGGATGATTGAGTTACATAAGTCTGATTTGGTTTCTAGTCTTTCTGAAGTTCTTAAAATTGAGATCAAGGCGATTATTAACAAGTATATAACTTCAAATGAGTGCAAGGCTTTGGAAGTGGAAACAAAGCTTGATCATATTGACTTCCGTGACATGTTTATGAATGCTACTGAAGCAACCGCTGCAGGTGCATCTGGCTCAATGCCCTATGGAAATGTGCTTCCTTGGGCTATGGTCATGCTGGAATCTGCACTTCTCTCTCCAGACAGCAATGGTATACCAAAACTAAATAATGTGCTGATTAAGCCATTCACAGTTTCGCAATCAAAAACCGTTGGTGAGGTATACATTCCAAGTGATGTTTTCTCTGCTGGAAAAGAAGGAAAAACAGAAATAAAAATATCTGATTTCCGTGTAGAAAATCTCGACAGTATTGGCTATCCTCTTCAAATTTTTTCACCTAGAGAAGATCAAAGCTACGTCCTGAACAATTATCTTACGATTGGATCGCATGGAAAACCTTTAATAATATCATCAACTATCTTCATAGGAGTAAAAGAGAGCTTCATGGAAACAGTGAATGAGCTAGTTGTGAGAATTGAAATGAATGATATTTCAATGTTGATTGCACTTAAAGCAATGATTGACAAGAATATGTTGATGGAGTTTCCTTTGAAATATGCTAAGAACCCATATTGCTGGATTTCAACAATTCCGGCACCTTCACTAAATGAATTTGGTGTGCGTCCAGAAAACAGTTTAGAAGAGGTTTCTTTAGCTGTGGATGCTGTCGATATCTTATATGGAAATTTGAACATTAGTATGGATTGTATATCTTGTAATAGCCCTGATATAGAGTCATTGAGCAATTCATTAAATGATATTTTCAACAATTCTACTAAGATTTCAGAAATTTTCGAAGAGTTTTTCCAAGGAAAATTTTTTCAAGACCAAATTGAACGGTTTCAGAACACAGCTGCTCGAAATTGTCCCTTTACTGAATTTTACGTTGACCCCGCTTTGGAGTTGGATGAAGATGAAGACTTATATATACCAATACCATCGGTAAAGTTCACTGATGAGTCATATAAAGCAATGATTTCGTTCTCTTCTCTTGTAGGTATATTTATTCTATTCATGGCGACTACATTCTACTTTACGAGGAGAAAAGTGATGAAAAACCACAAGGAATGGGGTCGTGCACTTAAAGAGGACGAGAAACGTTTATTGTATGAAAAACAATGCCTTAAAATGAAGAACGAGATTGACCTATGTCGACTTACACAATCAATGGCCTTTTCTGCAAGCATACCACTCTTTGTTCGAATTTCTATACCTTTGGTTATATTGGGAAACATAGGGTTGTTCCTCAGTGGCCACCTCAGCCTTGGTGCTTCCATAGATATTTTTGGTGAAGCATTGGGCGAGGAGATTATGTTGCCTCAATTTTTTGAATTTTCTATGGCTAAATCTACCATCGATAGTTTCAAGGCTGGTGCGATTTCTTTGGCAATCATCATAACTATTTTTTCTGGTTTATGGCCGTACACCAAGCAACTCATCACATTATACCTATGGTTTGCGCCTCCATCAAGAGTTTTAGTTTCAAAGCGGGGATCAATATTTGTCTGGTTAGACTCATTTGCAAAATGGTCCATGATTGATGTCTATATACTAATCATCACGATAGTTGCATTTCGAATATCGATCAAGTCACCTGCAAACCTCCCAGAGAACTTTTATGTTTTTGATATCTTGGTGGTACCTTTGTGGGGATTATATGCCAATATGCTTGCGCAAGTAGTGTCTCAAATAAGTTCTCATGTTATAATTCATTATCATAACAAGATAATAAAACATGGAATAAGGACTGTTGAATGCGAGAGCTATGTGAGGCGTAGTTCGATGGAAGAGAGAATCAAAAATGAAAAGATTACTCAAAATGTACGCTCTCATGTATATTCCAAGAGCCCTAATTTGATGGGCGAAAAGTTAAAGATTCGCAAGGGGGTAAACATCATGATAGCAATATTAGGATTTTTATCTGTTGTATTCCTTTTGCTCGGCTGCTTTCTTCCGTCTCTTCGACTTGAAGTTTTTGGTCTAGTTGGACTTATATTAGAATCTGGTGATCAATCTGAAGAAGCTATAACTTTTCATAGTATCTACAGTATGGTCCAGCTTATTATGAACGAAGCGAAATTCATTGATACAGCACCACAGTATTTTGGATTATGGACTTTAATTTGTATCTTAGTGATGACGTCCATGATAGTTCCGGCGTTGTTGATGTTTGTTGTATTATTGGTTTGGTTTGTATCAATGACACGACAAGCTAGAGATCGATATCTGCTAGTCATTGATATGCTTAAAGCTTGGCAGTATGTAGAAGTTTACATAATTTCGATGTTCCTAGCAGCATGGCAACTAGGTGGAATTTCTGAGTTTATGTTAAATGACGCGTACTGTGAAGAATTACGAACTCAATTTTCGGTGATGGCTCATTATGGATTCCTTGGTGAAGATAATGCACAGTGTTTCTACAATCAAGCCAGCGTGTCAATCGGCACAATTTTCTTGGTTTTATCCTCTTTAATATCTTTCTGTTTGACGAATTTTGTCCTCAAGGCAACTAAACAGAAGCATGAAGAGGATGATGCCGATGTACAGAAAATGGATTTGTATCTCGAAGACATGGACGATGATGTTATCAATGTTTCCGATATTGACCCTCCTGCAGTTCAGTTCACTGACATCTTTCAGTTGTTCTTGAGGTATGAATACAAGAATCCGTATTACAACTCATCTGAATTTGACAATACACAAGTGTCGACGGAGAGTTAATATATTTAATAGTGTAAACTAAAGAAGACAATTATTTCTTCATTATCCTTTGGGGAAGTAAAAGGGCTCAAAATAAAGAGTGCATTGTATGAATATTAGTTTTAGGCAATTGGACTAACTCATTAAGAAACTTCTTTGCCTTCGATTTTGAACGAGGAGAAACAGATATATTAAAATTTGTGCCACTGAGTAAAAAAGCACCAAACATATAACTTCAAGGAATATTTTTTGTGCGCTAGGGTCATTGTATGTTGCAACATTTAGACCCCTTTGCTTAAATCTATCAAAAACTGGACTATATTCGATAAAGCATTGGGAAGGTCCAACTTGCGAATCACCATTTATGCATGTGAAAGTGTCCGTCCATTTAAATGTTGTTTTTATAATGCCAACAAATGTATAGTAAACGGGAGAAAGAAATCGCAGGAATGCAATACCTTCGGGAAGTGTAGTATAGAATCCAGCACAAATCATAGATATTTGACTTAAAATAGTAGATGCAATCATTCCAACGGGTACGCTTTTGATTATTGTTCCTATCAATGAACCTAGGGCTATGTAGCAAATTGTATTCAAAGATAAAAGCAACCCAATAGTAAATATAGAGTGGAACTTGTTCGTAAATCCTGCCATGGGTAAACAAATTAGAGAATACAGAAGTGGCCACCAACCTTTTCATATATTATAACGCAATTGAGGCAAATTAAAAAGAAATAAGGTCCAAAAAGTATAAAGCACATATCAAGAACTTACACTCAGCTAGTACAAAAGCTGTTGTACGAGCTACCCATAGAGAAAATAGTGAGTAGTGCTTATCCTTTGCACTTATCAAGGCTACTCGTTGCCATTTATTATAAGATGGAATTGCTGGATACATTCTATTGAATGTCCATAGTGTCATGGAAAAAAATAAGAGAGAGATGCTTTCCCCAAGGCCTGTCCCGTTCACATCATTTATAACATCGAAGAAGATAAGGCCAGTGAGCAAAGACAAGCCAAGGACTTCAACAAGTCTCAGTATATTAATAGAAGATGGTCTAATCTGTTCCCAATCTTCCGACAATAACTCTTTGATTTGCTTCCAATGTGATGATCTGGCATCTACATCAAAAGAGGACTTAGATTTAAGACCTGTTAGACCAAAAGTATCTTCCTTAAATATTTGAGTGGAGGCTTTATTCAGAGCCATAGTGTATCTAGTTACTCTTCGAGCTACAGTCGAATTCATTCTATTTGTTTGGCTAGTTTCGGATTCATTTATCTGAGATAAATTCACTATACTTTCATTATCACTTTCAACTTCAATCGAATCAGATGAAATATCATAATTATCACTTTTCCTCCATCGAGATTTTATTTTGGGGAGATAGATAATAACCAATGCAGTAAATACAATTACGGCTGTGAAAATAACAGATATATGCCAGCCTTCTATATCATCATTTCCCGCCAAACCGATTCCAGGAAGGTAAAAGTATGTTTGAAGGTTCGCAACTTGACTAAGTTTGTGATGACATAGATGATCACGACTACATTTGTGTTCGAGTGTAAGTTTCCTATCTAACGTAGCATCTTCGTTAATAAAGCACTTACATGCTGGATAATGCATTGATTTCGATTGCAAATAGAGAGAATCATGTGGCGGATAATCTTCTGGTAGCCATTTGTTATCTTTCGCCGGCTTATAATTACCCACATTTAGAATCATTGACATACCGTCATCCTTGTGCAAGTCAAGATGACAATGCGCAAACCACACGGCAGGTTCATACGTTTCGAAACGAGTTATGACTGTCCCACCAGCTGGAAGTATAAACGTATCTTTAATAACAGGTCTAAATTGAGGACGATTGCAAACTTTACTGAGGTAATCAGCTGATGTATATTCGTCGGCGAGTCTACATGAGACCAAGCTGCAATCCTTTTCTTTTACGGGCAACACTATTTCAATTATCTCCACTGTTTAGAACCAATACATTTGATCAAAATGAATTAAGAAACTTTATATAATGATACCCTCATTCATTCTTTCATTTCAAATATTAAATCGCACTTACTTTTGTACCCATGTACATGTATTGGATGATCCATAGTACTTTTGTTTCTCCAAACAACGATAACCTCGGAATAATCCTTTACGTGAAGCATTGCAGTATGAGGATGTTGATCTACGCTCGGGTCAAAATTAGAATGAAGCATGGACTTAAAAGGATTGACATGCTGAATCCATTCACCTTCATCAATTCGTACAAAATGAGAAAATTGTGGAGAAGGTTGGAAATGGAAATCAACGGTATGGGTTTCAATATCAGCTTCAATAGACTTCATAGTACGTGATTTTTTTGAGGTAAGCTTTGTAAGAGGTAAGCACCATTTTTCACTGTTTAATACTGTATGATCATAGCAATTCATTGTGGGCACTTCTTCAACACCCTTCTGTATTGTTATATCATCTTTTGGGTCAGGAATTTCAGCATCCGAAATATTTACACCTAACGAATTGGTTGAATCGGCAATATGTAATATTGCTCTGACTCCATTTTGATAGCCTTGCATTTGTGATTCAAGAGTATCTGCTTTTATCCAAAATGTCTCGCCTAGAGAATAAATAGCTGGGATAGTAACCATAACATCAAATCTTTCTGCTGCATGAATGATTAAATGTGTGACTTCGTACGGTTCCACAGGATCGGAATCAGCCCCTACTACAATCATTGGTAGATTATGAATTTTAACTCGAAATGCATACATAGAAGATGCACTGAGTAAGCGGAATTTGTAAGTTTCTCCAGGGCTCACGTGAATCACCTCTCTAAGTTTACCGTTACATGTTCCAAATTCCCATGGATGGGTACCAACTAGCCATCCTTTATCATTTTTACTAGGGGGAGCGTTTAGTCCACCCATTACATTCATGTAAGCAAGTGATTCAGACATGAGAAATCCGTCCGAAAAAAATAATATGCGCTCATTTTCATATGCAAGAGGAGAAAGATTTCTCCCCTTATACAATATGGAATTCGGAACCAGCTTAGTTGAGTTATCCTCGTCTTGTATAAAGTAATTGATTCGATTTAATGTATCAATCATTTGACGCATTTCTTTTCCTTTTGGATGCACTATCAAAGGGCCTTTAATAGAATTATATATATCTGCTCCCAAGGCTCCTGAATGTGTATGGTACCAATATGTTCCAGCAGTTTCATTTACAGTAAAATTGTAGACAAATTGATGATTTGGACCGACAGGGTTTTGAGTTAAGCCCACTACTCCATCATATTGTAAGGCGTTTTTCATCTCAAAACCATGCCAATGAAGCGAAAGTCCAGATGATTCCAATTGATTTGAAAGTATTACTTCAAGTTTATCACCACTCTGTACATGTATCGGTGGGCCTATAAGTGAGTCAGGAGCACAACCCGAAGGATTTGATATTGCTGCAACCAACATATAAAGTGGTAATTTTCTTTTTTGTTTGATAGGCGGCCATTTGTGATAAATCGAAGTAGAATTCGGTAATACTGAAGTTAACGGTGCATATTGAGCTTTTATCTCGAAACGATATGTCCTCAAAGATGGATTCATTTTTTTGTGTTCCTTCTTCAAAATTTCTCATTATTCCCCCTTCTTTAAACCTTGGCAAATTGCTGATTCGTCTATTCTATGCATTTCAAAAAATGTGAGGTAGGTTATTTAAAATATTTTCAAATATAAATTATTGAAATGTTATATAACAAAGAGGAATTATGAAAGCTTCTCTTTCATCACCAATTTCGTCCAGTATTATTGAGCATTTATTGGATAGGATCAGAAAAAGCAGAACTGCATCATCACTTTGCCGATACGAAGAGAGTATTTCTAATAACGAAAAAGCCAAAAAAATAATAAGGGAAGTAATTAATTCATGTCATCCTCATGAACAAGAAGACTGTATAGAAAGAAAAATTGAATTGAAGAAACAAATAGATACACTTGAAGCGCTTTATGAATCTATAAATAAAGAAGGAGTAATGACGAAGCAAATGAGAGAAGATTTGATTAATTGGGATGAGCAAGAAAAAAAAGAGTTGCCTGAATCTCATCAAGGATTAGACTCAACGAACAGCAAAAACGAAAAATTGACATTAGAAGGTGAAATGCTTAACAAAGCTCTTACTGAACCAAAGAGTAATGATACGGACCGAGACCATGAGCTCCCGAAATGGGCTAGAAAACGACTAGCCATAAAGAATACAACAAAATCTCAAAACACGTCTATCTACACGACTTCTAGCCAAGTAGTTCAAGAGCATTTACGATCAAACGTTCATGGAAAGGCTGAATTTACAGGGCACAGATTATCTCAATCTTTCCATAAGCAACGACGACCAAACCCAATGAATAGCGCACGAGCTCCACATACAGATAAACCGCAAAGCAAAAAATACATGGCAGAAAGGAATAAGATGGAAAGAAGCAGAGTAAATGGGAGGAAAAAATTCAATAAAGTAACTGACAATCGAGGAAAAAAATATTCTGATCTAGCGAGAGAGGAGGGGCGAGCAGATATTGAATTAGTTGAGGCAGTTGAACGTGACATTATAGAGTATGATATAAATATCGGTTGGGATAATATTGCAGATTTGGACGTCGCGAAACAGCTACTCCAGGAGGCTGTAGTTTTACCTCTATGGATGCCAGATTATTTCCAAGGCATTAGAAGGCCTTGGAAAGGTGTTTTGATGTTTGGTAAGACATAATGTATAAACAAAAAATCAGTTTTGTAACTTTTATAAAAGTGAAACATTTTCCTCACACGATGAAATAAACTATACACAGGCCCTCCAGGTAATAAAAATGCAAATGTAAAGCTAAATTAATGTCCGCACCATTTTAATATATCTTCTTCGTTTTCTTTTCCTAGGCACTGGAAAAACCATGTTAGCCAAAGCAGTAGCAACAGAATGCCAAACTTGTTTCTTCAATATTTCTGCTTCGACTTTATCATCGAAATTTCGAGGAGAATCAGAGAAAATGCTAAGAATTTTATTCGAAATGGCTAGATTTCAAGCCCCTTCTACAATATTCTTCGATGAAATAGATAGTCTCGCTGGTTCACGAGGAGGATCAAATGAGCATGAGGCAAGCAGAAGACTAAAAACAGAATTAATGGTTCAGATGGACGGTGTATCTGGTTCTAAAAATGAAGTCAGACAGACCGTGATTGTTCTTGGAGCTACTAATACCCCATGGGACTTAGATGAAGCGCTCCGTCGCAGATTTGAAAAACGAATATACATACCATTGCCTTCAGTCATGGGAAGAATGGAATTATTTCGAATAAATTTGAAAGAACTCAAAGTATCAGATAATTTGAATATAGAAAAGCTAAGTGATTTAACTCAGGGATACTCTGGAGCAGGTAAGAGAAATTTTTCAAGAATTCTTGTCAAGATATAATAAAATCAAATATTTAGTCTATAATGTACTCTTTACATAGATATTGCGAACATCACGAGAGATGCGGCAATGATGAGTATGCGAAGAATAATGAAATCGGCTCATGAGAAGGGTCTTTCAGGAATTGGGATGCAGGAATATTTGACCGAGAATAGAGAAACACTTAATGATGCTGTAACACAAGATGATTTTTTGATTGCTTTGAAAAAGATTGGTAAAAGTGTGGGTGGAAAAGATTTAAAGAAATATGAATCCTGGATGGAGGAATTCGGAAGTTCATGATTCTGATTTTATGATATGGTTATCGAAGTTTAAAATGAATTTTTTTTAGGAAGAAGAGATAAAATGAACATGAAGAGATTATGAAGGAAATAATCATTACAATAATTCAACAAAATTAAAGGACCCGAAAATGCCAAAGTTTTGAATGAAAACAGCTACTGCTCTTGCAATACACAAAGAGAGCTCAAATTCTTTAATGATTAAGTAGCAATCATAATGAGCATCTTTCTTTGCACAACCCACAATCCTCTATTTTAACTCAGCAGCTTTATCTTTTCTCTTCTCTTTTTTTTTTGCTTGTTTTGCTTTCCTTTTCAACTCTTTTTGCTCCGATCTTTCCTTCCTTGCTCTTATCTTCAAATTCTCAATATAATCTACATTATCTCTGTCATGCTTCAATCGGTCTAAGAGTTCAAACCTCGCAATTTTCATATCTTCTACACGACTTTGTGCATCTTCTTCCGTCACAAACTTCCCATTAGCATCCATATACCCTTTAAATCCCATTAATGATAACAACATAAGAATTACCGAAAATTGCCCCATGACACGTGTATGCATCACCATGGATTGGAACTGCAAATGAGATTGAGATGAACGAGATTTGAAAATGATTCCTACCGTAGGAACACTCAACGCAATCAAAATTTTAAATGGATTTTCTTGCCAAAAGTTAGCAATCCTATGATGCAATCCCAAGGAATTACCAGGGACTATTCGAATACCTGAATTTTCAACGCTTTTACGGTACAATTCACCCAATTGACGCTCACGTTCAGCTTCTGTCAAGACTTTTTTTGTATTTTGATTTTCATCCTTTTCAAGATTTATTACATCTTGAGAAGTTTGAGATAATAAACTGGTAGAGGCTTTACGACGATGAACATCCTGATTTAATAAATTACGATGCTGTTTCAATTCCTCCTTTTTCCGTTGTTGCTCTTCGGCCCATTCTGTAACATCCGAAGAATAAGATTTTTCTTCCGCCATTTCCCGCATCCGATGAGCAATCTTTTGTTCACTTGAGATTCCAAACATGAAAAGTGGTGGCATGATTACAAGTGCTGTTCGACTTTGCCAATTTGTATACTTGGCAAATGAAGGTGAATAATGCATCCCGTACCAGACAGCGACGGTCGATGGAATAGCGGTGCAAAATCCACTGAATAATCCATCCCACATACCGATGCCAGCTACTTCATCAGCTCGATCTCGAGGAGTTAGAGATTGTCCACGTCCTGAGGCCATGTTGCTCTTTTGATTTGGTATAAACACTACACCTACAAAGTTGTGAGGAGAATGTAGGAATTAAGACCGTGTAAAGTTTAGTCAAGACGATTGTTGATAGTGCGTGTTTTATACAGTCAGAGTCGTCGGCGATTTTATTTTAGAAAATATTAGGAAAAAAAGAAAAGAATTCGGGTTACAAATTAGTTCCGTAATGGAAACGTAGGTTCCCTGTACACTTTAGTATTGAGTTCACTTACGTCAATAAAGTTTCGATTTTCATAGAAAAGATGTACGCGAGCTCACTTTTTCACCGTAACGATGCATTTTACAGCATTCACCGGAACTTCATTTCTCTACATTACGATGACCCTTTGCTTGGGTCCATCACGAGGTTCCGCTTATATTCCATCGTCATTAACCTCGACTTTTAGAAAAAGGGATTTTCTCTCATTCACCAGTTCCACCAGACTTTTCTCCACGAACCTTGATGACAAGACACCTATTACAAAAGCTTCATCCTCATCGCCAATAGAAAATCATACCATAAATATAAACTTTGAAACTAGGGACGGGACAAAAACAAGAAAGGCTAAAAAAGGAGAGATACTACGAACCGCCATGTTGAAAGGAGGGATAAGTCCACATAATGGAAAATCGCGTTTGATCAATTGTAGAGGTCTTGGAACTTGTGGAACTTGTGCTGTTGAAATCACAAAAAGTCAAAAAAAGGATGATAATGAAACACCTTGTATTTTTCCAAAGGAACGAAACTTGAAAGAGCAATTACGACTTCAATTTCCTCCTCATGGATCTGTTGATCAATCTTCCAATTTACGATTGGCATGTCAAGTGCAACTTCTTGACGATGTGGATGTAACAAAAAGAAGTGGGTTTTGGGGTCAGAATGCAACAGATTTAGCCAAAGGATATGATGCGGAGCTATATTTTGGGG
>Ga0209092_10002510_pt1 | contig 16835 bp, 38 predicted proteins | sample FraStrMetagenome_FD_187446 | JGI IMG/M metagenome (GOLD analysis project Ga0209092, IMG submission 187446) | Marine eukaryotic phytoplankton communities from Arctic Ocean - Fram Strait ARC3M Metagenome (SPAdes) (version 2) | ecosystem: Environmental > Aquatic > Marine > Oceanic | place: Fram...
ACAGTAACCACTTCACATAACTCAAGCAGTAATGGAGTTTACGAGACAATAGTTGATGATGGGGTACACAACAACGGTGGTTGGAGTGTTCAAGAAACACCTGAAGACATAAACTGGGAAATCTCCAAACAACTGGAGAAACAGAATGAATGTTGAAAGGTGTAAATACACAGCTTCTTGGCGCATATCAGATATATGGCAAGGCTATCTAGTAACTCGCACTTACATGGGTTACAGTAAAAAAGAAGCGATAATGGCGTTTGAAATGGAGTTTGGTAATGAAGAGTAGTATTCGTGAAGAGTCTTATGAAGTTTACTATGATGGAGCATTGGTTGCAGAGGGTGGCTTTGATAATTGTCTTAGAATACACCAAATAGCAACAGATAAACCATATACTTCAGAAATGTTTAAAATCACAGTAACAGAAGAGAAAGTAATGCTATGAAGGTAGCTGCTTATTACAACTTACATAAACACACCTTCTCTCTCCAATCAAGGAGCAAAGACGATTATGGTAAAGTAATAGAACATACTGACCACGTCATCTTGAAGAACGTTACTTTTGTTGTCCGTGAAGGCGGTAGACAAAAAGTTCTAAAAGAGAAGAAAAAGAACGTTCACGCATTTTGTGTGGGCGAAGTGGTGGAAGGGGTATCCACCAGTGCCACAGAGAGCATCGTTTCCTACAATCCCTATCTAGGGGATAGCTTCTACTCGAAGTCGTCAGGAGAGGCCGTCTCTGGGGCAGACTATGTCATTCTGAGGAAGGGCATAAAAGACACCCCACTAATCTCAGCTTATGGAGAACTATGAATGTACACTTATAATATATCGAACGATACTCTTGTCGCAAAGGGTTTATCATTTTCAACTAACGACTGGCAGGAGGCTTTAGACTTTTGGTCGGATACCAAATCCAAAAAGAACATCACTTGTCTCATTGTTGTCGTTGATGAGGATGGTGTAGAGACCTTTTTGTCAAGTCAAGAACGGATTCAGGAATGGTCTGATAAACTTAAAGAAGAAATGACAGTAGCATCAAAAAGAAACAGAGTTGAAAGAAGAATAGCCAAAGAGTTTAATGAATATGGTAACTATGGTGAGAACAATGCGCCACTACCAGACTTCCACGGTAAGTTTGAAGAGATGTCAGAAGAAGTACAGGACGACATTATCAACCCCGCACACTACAAGATGATTCCCCCAGAGGCTTACAGTAAGCACCCACAGGGACTCGAATACATGGACCTGATGGAGTACATATTGGCTAACCATACTGGTGTCGAGAGCCACCTCTTAGGGCAGGTCTTTAAGTATGCTTGTCGTCTGGGTAAGAAAGATGCAGACCTACAAGATGCCAAGAAAATTGAGTGGTATGCTAATCGTCTAGTATCTGTTATAAAGGAGCGTTCATGAAATACACAATCAGCCAAGTATTAGAGATGGCTAGGGCTTATCGACGAATTAATCCCGATATGACCATAAACACCGCCGTCAACAAAGCTTACGAAGCTTACGATATTTTTCGTGATGCAGAGTTTGAAATTCAAATAAGGAGTAATGGGCAATGAGTAACTACGAGAAGGAACTAGCCTCAGTAGAAAGCAAATTCGTATACACAAGTGATTCTACTGGTGACAGTTGGGTTATAATGAAAGAAGATGAGTCTGGTGAACTGGAAGGGGATTGTGAAGACTTCGCCCTAACAGTTGTTAGTCGCATAGCCAAGGGTTCTAGCTTTTGGTTCTGGTGGTACCTTATCACTTGCCAAGCAGTAATCTTCTTCTGTCGCACTAGTTGGGGTGAGGGCCATGCACAACTATGGTTCAGAGGTAAATGGGTAGATAACATCAACCCTACTTGGTCTTCAAAGCACAGACACACCTTATACTTCCCATACCCTTGGCCTTTGGTTGCATGGAAAATGCTAACCGCCTCACTTCCACCGTTAATAAGCAATACACTACTAATTATGTTTGCTGCTGCTCTTTACTACGGGGGGAGCTACTTAACATCATTACTTTAATGAAACTTTACTAACAAGCTAGGAGAAACTTATGAAGTTAGTATTTGACATTGAAGCCAACGGACTCCTTCCAACAGTCAGTAAGTTCCATTGTGCTGGAGCTATGGACGTTGACACGGGAGACCAGTATTGGTTTCGTCCACATCAATTAAAAGAGTTCCTAGAACTCCTCGACAAAGCAGACACCATAATAGCCCACAACGCTTTTGGCTATGACATACCAGCACTAAAGATATTGGCTGGTTTGAACGGGCTTTCTTGGGACGTTGACCCTGCAAAGGTTCAGTGTACTAAGATTATGTCTCAAGTACTCAACTACACGAGGTTTGGCTTCGGCCACTCCTTGAAGAAATGGGGAGAATCCTTTAACGATAACAAAGGAGACTACTCAGGTGGTTGGGAAGAGTTCAATGAGGAAATGTTTGTTTATATGAAACAAGACGTTTCACTCGGAACTAAAGTATACAAACACTTAATGCGAGAAGTGAAGTCAGCCGTTTCCATTATGGATTCCAAGAAGATTCTCAAGGCTCTGCGCTCTGAGATGGAAATGGATAGAATAATGGCAGAACAGTGTCATAACGGTTGGTTGTTCGACTTAAGGGAAGCCAAGTCTCTCTTAATTACAATAGAAACTAGAATGAAAGAGATTGAATCTTTTATTAATCCAAAATTACCCGCTAGGGTGAAGAAAGTAGACGATGGACCAAAAACAGCAAAGTTTACGAAAGCTGGAAAGCTTGCTGCCCACCTTGACAAGTGGTTTGGGTTTGGTGGCGAGTGCAGGGTTGATTCATCTCCTTTCTGGGGGGAATTCAATCGAATTGAGTTTATTGCTGGTGATATTGGCAATACTGATACTGTTAAACGCTTGCTTTACTCTATGGGGTGGAAACCTGACGAATGGAACTGGAAGAAAATCAAAGGACAGTTCGTCAAAGTCTCACCAAAACTCACAGACTCCTCCTTGGAGGGACTCGGAGATGTAGGGCAGGCACTTATGGAGTACTATACTCTGCGTTCAAGAAGTTCAATTATAAAAGGATGGTTTGACCATGTTGATTCTAAGTCTCGTTTGCATGGCGATGTATTTAATGTTGGAACCCCGACTTTCCGACAAACCCATAAAATTATTGCCAACTTACCTAGTGGGAAAGCTACTTTGGGTAAGGAAATGCGTTCACTCTTTGTTTCAAGAGAGGGCTACAGGTTGGTTAGTGCTGACTCTGCCGCTTGCCAGCTACGCCTTCTTGCTCATTTCTTAAGAGACAAAGACTTTACCCATACTATATTAGAAGGGGACATACACCAAAAGAATGCTGACATTCTGGGGTGTAGCAGAGCTACGGCTAAGCCTTTCATATTTGCTTTTTTATATGGAGCTGGTGGTAAGAAGCTAGGCTCTATTCTTGGAGTCAGTGACAAGGAAGGCAATAAGAAGAAGAAAATATTTTTGGATGCTATGCCTCAACTTAAAGCCTTAATTACTAAGGTACAGAGTATTGTGGAAGAACAGGGGTTTATTCCTGGACTTGACGATAGACCAATTTACACAGAGTCTGCTCATAAAGCCTTGAACTACCTTATTCAAGGTGCTGAAGCTGTTGTTATGAAGTACACAGTTATTATGATTGATAAGAAGCTTAAAGAAGCTAATATTGATTATAAGCATTTGTTGTTCTACCATGACGAACATACAGTCGAGGTTCGTGAGGACCAAGCTGAAGAAGCAAGAACTATTATTATGAAATGCTTTGAAGATGCACCTAAAGAAGTTGGTGTTGATATCATGGCTTGTGGTGATTGTAAAATAGGCAATGACTACTACGAGGTTCACTAAAGGAATTATTATGATTAAAATACTAAAGGTCGTTGATAACGAAGATGGCTCAGCTAAAGTTGAGTTCGATTGTGATGAAAAGACCTATCATCAAATCTTTGAACATGGTTTTATTGCCTTGCTAAAAAAGGGCATTGAATCTGAAGAAGACCCCAACTTATAATTTAAAGGATAAAAAGATGAAAAATACAGTAAAAACTATTCTAGTGATTCTTGGGTTGCTTATTGCTACCCCTCTTATTGCTGAAGTAAAACAAGAAGAAGTAAGGCCACTCTCTATTATACAGGAAGATGGTTATACACATGTCATAGTAGACACAGACCACCTGCCTTTTGATACCTACATATACTGTGTAGCTTACAACAAAGAGGGAGTGCCTGTAGATACTGATTATGCTTACAGCTTACCTATAGTAACAACAGTTACGTTCTTAACAAAACAAAATAAGGTAAGATGTGTAGCCATATATGATTACTACTAACTATAACTTAACTTGTAAACGAAAAAAGGAAACTTATAATGTCTAAACTTTTACACAATAAAGTTGTCTTCGCTATTGATAACTCAGAAGACCTACACACACAAGCTAAGTTCCTTCGTTTCATTGACACACTACGTGCCAAGAGCGAACTAACCTCAGAACCCGTCTTAGGGATTGGCTGTTGGGACGGTGGACTTGAGACTATCGTGTCTATGGACTATAACGACTACATGGAATATGTAGAGTCAATCGGTTTTGTTGAAGCACAAGAGTGTGTCCTAGTGCTAAATCCTGTAAACCCTCGCCAGATTCACCGAAAGCAAGGCACTCTTGTGTTTAGTGATGGCAAAAAGGTTTCTATTGGAGAATGGACAAAGATTAGTGAGAAAGATGCTAAGGCTAGTAAGAACTACTCTTACTTCCCTCATGATGATTCTTACTGGGCTTGCTTGTGAGTATTGAAGAGAGGCTAGCCAGAGTAGAAGCTTTACTTGCTGACATTATATCCGATGATGGCATAAGACATGGCAACGCGGTGCTAGCCCTAAGACGGGAAGCTGATGAAGGTCACAAAGGGGTTGTTCATGACTATGTGGTCAAAGCCAACTACACCTGAATATCAACGGTGGCTACGGATACGCTTGTCTGTAGCTGCCTACGCTTATGAGTACCTCAGTGAGTCCCTTATGGATGACTCTGAGTTTGATAGGCTGTCTGAACTTGTTGATACCTCGGTTGATACAGGTAATGATAAGTTAGACACCTTCTTTAAGGAGGAATTCGCAGCTTGTACAGGCATGTGGATTTGTAAACACCCCAACATACTAGGGCTGTCGAGTATATACAACAAAGTTTGGAAGGACAAACGATGACTATAACACGTTCAATAGAAACACACATTGAAGAAGCCTTTGACAAAATCTTTGAGGATGTTAAATGGTTAGATATAGATGTTGACACAGTGCTTAAAGAATTGATACATTCTGCGGAAGAAACCCTACTTGCCAATCTTGTGGGAGTTAATCTACACTACATATCAGAATTCTCAGACGCCTATGACGAGGGCTTTGAGAATGGAGTAGAATCAGGTTTCGCTGAGGGTTACGAAGAAGGTCACGAAAAGGGTTACGAAGAGGGTTATTCAGAAGTCAACTAGCATGAATGAAGCAAAGGATAAGTAAAATGGCAATACGTAAAACATATAGTGCGTCAGTAGAACGTGCATTCTCTAACTTATATAATGAAGCTCAAAGCTGGAATATATTATTAAGTGAAGAAGTTAAAGACCTAGTCTTTTCACTAGAAGAAAATGTACGTGAAATAATGGCTACTGACACAGCCCCTGTATCAGAAATCTATGAAGCTTATGAGGCAGGTAAAGAGAAAGGGCATGAAGAAGGCTATGAGCAGGGTGCTAGGGAAGTTGGTAGTGCTAAGAACACACTCGGCTATGAACTAGGTCTTTCAAGCGGCTACGAAGAAGGTGAGTCCAAAGGGTGGCATGAAGGCTTTGAAGCGGGTCGTGGCATGGGCTACAAAGAGGCTGAACAAGAGGGCCATGATAGGGGTTATGAAGAAGGCTACACCTCTGGGTTTAAAGAGGGTGACACTTGGGGCTATGACGTGGGCTATAAAGAAGGTCACTCGGATGCCTATGATGAAGGTCATGACGCTGGATACTCTGTAGGTTTCGAGGAGGGTGACGAAGAAGGTTACGCTCGTGCATTAGACGATTATCGTATTGGAGGTAACTATGACTAAGCCAGACTTTGCAGCACAACAATGGATTTTAAAGAAAGAAGGAAAGACTAATGCGGTATGGTTTTTAGACCTTTTCCTTGGTAAAGACTATTGTGTACACGCTTTTATAGACTGGAAATTGGAGAACAGCTGATGATGACGATTGAATTCGAAGACGAAGAGTGCAACGAAGTATGCGTAACAGCTATGGATACTACTGGACTCTTCGATGACGTTTCTGCTATCATTGGTAATAAAGAGAACCCTCATTGTGTTATTCGACAATACGATGAGGTACTGGAAGAGTACTCTGTTATACCTCTGTCTTATGTACAGCTACAGATGCTCTCTCAGTCTCTTAACTTAACACTAGGTACCTATATAGTAAAACCTTCAGAAAGTGCCACTATAAAACTAAAAGAAGTGAAATGGTGATGGAAATCTACGATACACTTGAAAGACAAGTTATGAATTCAATTTCTTCTTTCTCTAAGGGAGACTATTACAACAGACCAGAATACTGGATACAAATGTACTGGTGCGAAGTACATGGCATAGATGGGGTGTACAATGGTAATAACTAAAGAATTATACGAAGATTTAGCAATGCAGTTCTTCAAAGATAATCACAGAAATTACGATAAGCTTAAAGAAGGTTTACTTGAAGAAGCTAGAGAAGTTTGTGAGTCAGAAGACCTAGATAATCTGGTAGAAGAGCTTGGTGACGTGTTATGGTACGTTACTATAATGCTGAAGAATAATGGTTCTTCTATTGATAGTGCAATGAAAAAGAATATAGCAAAGTTAGAACGGAGAGAACTTAATGGAAAATCTTGAAATAGACGGCGTCCAGTGTTGGGGTGAATTATCTGATTCTTCTAACATAGAAGTAATGTTCAGTGATGAGCATGAAGACTTCATATGGCTAAACCGTGACCCAGAGCGTCAACCCGACTGGGCAGCTTGTGTAGACAAATGGAAAGCCTACGCCGATAGGATGGGTGTTGAATTATGGGAAATGGCCTGTGATGACTGACTGGGATAGTATGTTTATGGAGATGGCTCGTGTGGCTGGTAGTCAAAGTAAGGCTACTAAGCGCAGGGTCGGTGCCATAGCGGTTAAGGATAATAACGTAATAGGGATTGGTATTAATGGAACACCTACTAGCTGGTTCACTAACGAAGATATTGACCTCGACACGGGGCATACTTGCGAAACAGTTTTACATGCCGAAGAAAACTTGGTCAGTAAAATCGCTAGAAGCGGCAATAGTAGCTCTGGGGCTACTCTCTATGTCACTGTTGCTCCTTGTATTAAGTGTGCTCGTCTTATTGCACAGTCTGGGTTTACTAGTGTGTGCTTTGGTGAGTATTATAAAGAAGACGCTGGTATTGTTATGTTGGAGATTTTGGGTATAAAGTGCTATAAATACAAGGCAAATAATACCCTTGAATAATGACTATAGGCATCCTTATTTTAGGGGGTTACTATATCACAATTAAAGGAACAATTATGTTAAATATTATTGATGGGGATGTATTAGTGTATATGTCTATCTGGGGTAGTAATACCTTAGAAGAAGCTAAGACTAAGTTCGGTATCAACCTGAATGATGTTGTTACCTCTACCTTCTCGACAGACTATGTTATGGCTATTGGTGGCCCTGACAACTTTCGTATTGACCTATACTCCGAATACAAGGGTAATAGGAAGAAAGCAAAGGACAACAGACCTAATTGGTTTGGAGACTTGAAGTCTTGGGTAGTTAATCATTATGATGGTGCTATTGAAACAGATAATTGTGAAGCAGATGATATTGTCAGGGTATGGGCTTTAGAAGCTGATGAGGCGTGTATTCCACGGGTTGTCACTTCTGTAGACAAAGACCTTGACTGTATAGCTGGCAATCACTATAATCCCAGAACAAGGGTCATATACCAGATATGTGAAGAAAGAGCCGAAAGGTTCTATTGGCAGCAAATACTAACAGGAGATAGCGTAGATAATATTCCTGGATTATTCAGATGTGGTCCTGTTAAGGCTAAGAAGATTCTTGAGGACTCTTTAACACACAACGAGCTTATGGCTGCTGTATGTGTTGCTTATGAAGAAGCCTACGGAGATGAAGGCTACGCCTATATGACCGCTAATGGTCGATTGATTCACATCTGGAGGAAAGTAGATGACTACTTCCACATCGAACAAGAAGTATACAGAGCCGCTATCGCTAACAGAGATAGGGCATTGGAACTTCAACAAGAAGATTAATCCTTCTGATTGGTTTGGTTTTATCTACTGCATTCACAACAATGAAACTAACCAGTACTACTGGGGTAAGAAACAGCTTTGGCATGGTGGACGAAAGAAGTCTAAAACTTATGGCAAAGAAATGGCATGGAGAACCTACACAGGCTCCTCTACACACCTCAAAGCAGATATTGCTAAATACGGTCACGACAAGTTTACTTTTGATATGGTAGACTTTTATAAGACGAAGGGGGGCTTGTATTATACCGAGGCTTATTGTCAGATGGTCTCAAACTCAATGACAGAGAAACTATCTGATGGTAAGACCCCCCGTTCATATAACCGACAAATCGCTGCTATTAGGTTTGTCCCTAAAGAGTTTGTTACAGACAAAACAAAGAAGTATGTAAATAAAGTTAAGAAACTATACATGGAGGCGGGATGGGACGAATAGTCACCAAGAATCAGTCCTGCGATAGTTGCGGGAGTTCTGATGCAAAACAAGTCTATGATGATGGTAGTGCATTCTGTTTCAGCTGCCGAAAGTCTTATCAAAAACCCAAGGAGGGATTTACTAGCGTGTTCGAAGAACCAGAAGACTTCTCCCCTTGGGGACCAAGCCTCGATGAAGTAAGAACAGAGTTCACTTCTAGGGGTTTCAAAGAAAGAAACATATTTAAACAGGTAAGTGAGCATTATGATGTTAAAGTGTCCTATGACATTGACGGGGCGATTGATTCGCACTACTATCCATACTATGTTGGGGATGTACTCACAGGGTACAAGGTACGAAAGTTGCCTAAAGACTTCTCAAGCATCGGTAAGGTACGGGGCGGGTTATTCGGTCAACAACTCTATACGAGTGGTAAAAGGCTAGTTATCACAGAAGGTGAGTTAGATGCTATGGCTGTTCAGTCAGCTTGGTATAAGAAGTACAAGACATTCTATCCTGTCGTATCACTCCGAAGCGCTTCCTCGATAAAAGACTTAATTGAGGAAAGAGAGTGGATACGTAACTTTGATGAGGTTATCCTCTGGTTTGACAAGGATGATGCGGGTAAAGAAGCTACTAAGGAAGCTGCTCGTATTATTGGTTATGACAAAGTTAAGGTTGCTAGCTGTAAAGAAAAAGATGCTAGTGATGTTTGGATTAGAGAACCCGATAGGGTACTTAAGACTATCTATGACGCTACTGAATACACACCTGCTGGTATTCTTAGTAAAGAAGAACTCTGGGACCAGCTAGCACAATACAACGACATCGAGTCTGTACCGTATCCACCCTTTATGCAAGGTCTTAATGACAAGCTCAAGGGTATGCGGTTTGGTGAGATAACGTTGTGGACGTCTGGTACTGGTTCTGGTAAGTCAACCTTACTAAGAGAGATTGCAGTACACTTACTAGAAACAACAGAAGACAAGGTAGGCATTGTAAGTCTAGAAGAATCACCTGCGGAAACTGCTAGGAAGATGGCTGGTATGGCCCTCGATAGAAACCCCGCTAATGAAGAGATTCCTCTTGATGAACTCAAAGAAGGCTATGATAAGCTCTTTGGAGATAACAGGGTGCTGGTGCTAGACCACCAAGGTTCTATCTCTGATGGCTCTATTATGGACTATCTGGAATATATGTGTCTATCAGGCGCTAAGTATTTGTTTGTTGACCACATCACTATTCTGGCTTCAGAAGGTGCTAATGGTTTAACAGGTAATGAAGCTATTGACTCGATAATGAATAGCCTACTTAGATTAGTTAAGAAACATAACGTGTGGATTGGCCTTATCAGCCACCTACGTAAAACAGACAACCAAGGAAAGAGCTTTGAAGAAGGAAAACTCCCCTCAATGGACGATATCCGTGGTTCTGGCTCTATTAAGCAGATTAGTCATGACATTATCGCTTTTGCTCGCGATGTTAGCCATGATGATGCTGCTGTACGGAACACAATAAAGACTAAGGTACTTAAGTGCCGTTACACTGGTCTCACTGGGCCTAGCGGTAATCTGTCTTATCACTTTGACACGGGTCGTCTTAGTGTTGGTACAGAGTTTGAGGCTAAAGAAGAAGAAACAGGATTTAGGAGAGTATAATGGAAGAAGAGGATATCGATATCAAACCCGAAGAAGATGCTCTGCTATCCGCATTGTATATGTCAGTAATGATTAATATGATAAAATATAAAGGAGAAATCCTGGCCCCTGAGATTCAAGAATTCTTGGAAGGGGCTGTGGCTGATTTTGAGGAGTATGAGGAAGAGGACAAGACTAGCGTTCTTACTTATGCCAATGAAGTATTGAGAACAAAAGACACCATGAGGAAATACCATTAACATAAAAAAAGGACTACTATAACTATGGATAACTATAGAACTTTTATTCACAAATCTCGGTACGCAAGATTTCTAGATGACTTCGGTCGTCGTGAAACTTGGGGTGAGACAGTAGATAGAGTTGTTAGTTTCTGGAAAGAAAGAATCAGCAATAATATTATTAGCGATGCCGACTTCCAAGAAATTAGTGATGCTATCTATAACCACGAGGTTATGCCCTCAATGAGAGCTATGTGGAGTGCTGGAGACGCACTTGCACAAAACCCATTTCGTGGGTATAACTGTAGTTTCACCGCTATAGACCATATTCGTTGTTTTGACGAAATACTCTATATTCTCATGGCTGGTACTGGTGTTGGCTTCTCTGCCGAAGCACAGTATGTAACCAAGCTACCTATTATTAACGATAACTTTGCTAAATCTGAACGAACTATTTCTATTGAAGATAGTGCTGAAGGTTGGGCTAAAGGTCTGCGTAAGCTTATTGCTGAGTTGTACTTAGGTAATGAACATAACTGGGACTACTCTAAGATACGTCCTGAAGGCGCACGTCTGAAGACTATGGGAGGTCGTGCCTCTGGCCCAGAACCTCTTAAAGAACTCTTTAGCTTTGTGACAATGAAGTTCAAGCTAGCTGCTGGTCGTAAGCTAACTTCTCTTGAAGTACATGACATTGTATGTAAAATAGCAGAGGTTGTTGTCGTTGGTGGTGTTAGACGCTCCGCTTTAATTAGCTTAAGTGACTTAGGAGACCCTGAAGTAAGAGACTGTAAGTCTGGTCGCTGGTGGGAAACTGCCGCACATCGTGCTTTGGCTAACAACTCTGCTGTCTATGATTCTAAGCCCTCTATGGCTGTGTTTATGGATGAGTGGATTGCCTTAATGAAGTCAGGTTCTGGTGAACGTGGCATCTACAACAGAGGCGGCGCTCGTGCAATGGCACCTGACAGGCGTACTGGAGACCTTATCGTGGGCTGTAACCCTTGCGCAGAGATACAGCTACGTTCAGGACAACTCTGTAACTTAACAGAAGTAGTTGCTCGTCAGGGTGATACAAAAGAAGACTTACTACGTAAAGTTAAGATGGCTACCATACTAGGTACACTACAAGCTTCTTTAACAGACTTTAAGTATGTACGTAAGGTATGGCAAAAGAACTGTGAGGAGGAAGCCCTACTGGGTGTCTCTCTAACTGGTATCCAAGACTGTGAACTACTACAGAACCCAACAGCAGACCTGTTGTCAACCCTTAAATGTGAGGCTCAGAGAACTAATGAGTTTTATTCAGATATTATCGGTATTAACTCGTCTACCGCTATTACAACAGTCAAACCATCAGGAACCGTATCACAACTCGTAGATTCGGCTTCTGGTATTCATGGTCGTTTTGCTGACTACTACATAAGAGCAGTAAGACAAGCAAACAATGACCCTCTGACAACTTTCTTGAAAGACCAAGGAGTACCTAACGAAGAAGACGTTATGAACCCTGCTAAAACCACTGTGTTCTACTTCCCAATTAAATCACCTAAGGGTGCTGTGTTGGCTAATGAACAGGGTGCTATTCAACAGCTAGAGAACTGGAAGACCTATCAAAAGTACTGGTCTGAACACTCAGTCTCTGTTACTGTCTATGTTAAAGACGAGGAGTGGTTAGAGGTAGGCTCATGGGTTTATAAGAACTTTTCTTACATTACTGGTGTATCGTTCTTGCCATACTCAGAGCATACGTACCAACAAGCTCCATATACTCCTTGCACAGAGCAAGAGTACATTAAAGCTGTACATGCTATGCCTCATGTGTGCTTCGAAGACTTAGTTAATTATGAGTCTACGGACAATACTGAGGGTAGCCAAACTTTAGCTTGTGGTGCAGGGGGTTGTGAAATCCTATGAATGTAAATGATATTTATACAAATGGGGAAATAGCTTTAGCTGGTTGGATATGGCTAAAGCAACTCGGTGCTAACAAAACAACTCAACTGATTAAGTCTGGTAGGCTTATTAAGGTGGAGGAATAACTCTAAGACCTAAGTATGTCTATAAACTGCTTACCTTAACAAGAGGAAACAAAATGTTAAAATCAATTCGGAAGGCTCAAAGAGCCGCTATAATTGTTATGGCTTTACTAGCCTCTGCGACTAGTGCATCTGCAATAAACAGTTTCGGTGTAAAATACAAAGAAGGTGCCTCTTTTATAGAAATACGTGGAAAGACAACAAAACCACAGGCTCAACTTGTCGAGTCTCTTTTAGATAAGCACAAGGAAGCTATTAAAATTGTTATTATGTCAGGTCCAGGAGGGGACTTCCATTCTGGCCTTCAAATTGGAAATGCTATTTCTGAAGCTAACGTGGGTGTTCTTGTACAGAGTGATGATAAGTGTATTTCTGCCTGTGCCTTTGCAGCACTAGCTGCTGACTACCTAGCCTTATCAGGTAAACTAATGTTCCATGCCCCTTACTTAAAAGTAGTACCCACAACAGTTACGGTGAGTGAAATACAACAAGCAACAGGTGTAGCTTACAGCGACTTGACTGTTTACTTAGCCACACATGGATACTCTATACACTTCACCAAAGACTTACTAGAAATGACTAATCATTGTAAATTACTTGTAATTGGTTCAGAGAGTGACTTTGGTCGTGCAGAAGACGTTACTAAACCTCAACAATACAAGAGAGAAATATTTGACGGTTGTAACTTAGAGAAGGAATCACAATGACTATTGAAAAAGATGGATATCGCTTAGTACACAAAAACACTTTAAAAGATGTTAATGTAGGAGAGGAATTACCAGACTTTCGTGGAGATGCGGGGGTCATAGAAGGCGGCTACCCTCCAACACACGAAGGCTCAACAGGACGGGTACAAATAAAAGATAGACTTAGTACACTCTTCCCCTCTGTCTTTGGATTAGAATGGATTAAAACATGATAGAGAAATTCGGATTTGTTTTCGGAGTATTAATGGGTCTTGCACTCAAGTTCGCAGTGTTCTTCTTATTTGTATATCTGTGTTTAATGATACTAGGACTAGTATAAATGCCTTACATCAATAAAGACGATAGACTGCGTATTGATGATAAATTGAATGGCTTCACTCCCAGAGATGGGGGTGAGCTACAGTATGCTATTGCCCGAATGATAGAGAATCACTACAGCGCTAAAGAATCGGTTCGCTATAAAGATATGGAAGCTATGATGGGTGCATTGAATGGTGCAAACATTGAGCACTACCGTTGTGTGGTAGCCCCTTATGAAGAGAAGAAAATTAGAGAGAATGGAGGAGTCTATGGACAACACGGTGGTAAGTCTTACTGATTTTCGTAAAAAGAAAGAGGAGGAACCCGCTGAAGTAGATGAACTATTTCAAATATGCGAAGTACTTCTAGATGTTATAGACGAACACTTCGAAGAAGGTTTGTGCGTTTGCCTCTCAGGGGGTGAAATAACAGTGTCATCAACACTAAGTGCTGTAGAATCAGTGGAGGAGCTATTAGAAGCAGCTTTATACTCAATTAGGAAACAATCAGAGGAAGAATCCTCTTCCGAAAAAGGAGAATAGGTTTGGAAGAAGAAGAAGTAAAAAAGATAAACGAGGATACCGCCTTTACAATACCACTAAAGAACCTGATAGCTTTGGTGTTTATTACTGGGATTTCTGTAACTACTTATTTCCAAGTTGACCAAAGGTTACAATCCCTAGAGTTTAAGCAGGATATTATCTGGAAAAAAGCAACTGAGCATGAAGAATGGATAGATGGATTTCAATTAAACCCATATGTCAGAGAAGCAAGGGCTATTCGAAACAGGCTCGCTATTGAACAAGCAATAATTAAAGAAAAATTAGATAGACTATATGGAGAGGAAAGCCAAGATGACATACCGTGATGTATTGAAGAAACTAGGACTATGGACAGCAAGCCAACGCCGTACTTACAAAGAACTGGCGTCTCTAACAGACTTTGAACTAAATGATATTGGTCTTAATCGTTGTGACATTATGCGATTAGTAAATGAAGTAGAAGAGGATTATTCCTCTGATAAGGAGTAGTATTTATGAGTAACCAAGTAGAGAACGCAGAAGATATTCTATCAGAAGAGGACTCCCTCTTGGAAGAGGCAATTCAAACAGCCTTTGATGAAGCCTTCGAGGACTATGAACTAGACGCTACAATGTCTATTGAAGATATCTTTTATGAGATGTTCGCAGCAGGATTCGAAGTAGCCTTGGCTACAGTAACAGCTGTTAAATCAGAAATCTCGGAATCGTCGGAAGATAACTGATGTATTACATAATAGGTTCTAAGAATTGTTCGCACTGTGATAATGCCAAGGCACTACTAACAGCTAAGGGCGTAGAATTCACTTATAAGGAGATAACAGAGGAATCTAGGGGGGTACTAGTAGGTATGGGTATAAGAACCGTCCCTGCAGTATTTGAATACAAAGGTGGCTTTGAAGAACTCAAGGGGTTAGTGTAATGACTGGTAAAACAGGTAGGGGGAGACCAAAGGGGTCTTCCGATGCTCCTAAGAAGAAGATTAAACTTAAACCATCACCCAAGTGTGCTAAAGAAGACTTCTACAAGAAGTACAAGGACATTGGGTTATTAGCGGTGTATGGTCATGATGAATTCACAGCTGCTCTTATAGAGAAGTTTTGGGGTGACCCTAATCAGAACATCGTAGCAACAGACCCTGTAGACCAGAAACTAGCAAACCTAAACCGTAAGATGTCCTCACTGAGCTTTAGTATGTTCAGGTGGAGTGCATTAACACCAGTAGGGTTTATTGAAGAAGGTCTATTTCCTGTTGTGGTAGTAGCCAAAGAATATAAAGAGGAGGTGTTAGCTTTACCTAATACCCATAATGTTGAAATTATATGCTTAGAGGACTATTAAAATGTGGAGATATCAAGCTATGACTCATGACGATGGTCAAGTGAAGATACACGAGTACTATCCTTCGGAAGAGACTTCCTCTGATTCGGAAGAAGACTGTTGGACTTTTAATCCCGTAACTATGGAAGCAGAGAGTGTCGAAGAACTGAGGTGGATGCTTGAAGCTATGCTAAGAGACTTAAGTTGCTTTTCAACTGTTGATTACCATTCATCGGAAGGAGATAATGAATGACTGAAGTATTCTACACAAAGAATTCTGATGGTTACAGCTTTATAGTGGACGTTGTACATACTTGTATGATTACCGATAAGATGACAGTAGTTAGAGCTGGTAGGGAATACCAACTAACCTTTAACGCCTCTACAGCAATGTACGAGGGAGAAGTAGCTGGCAGTGCTGGTTACTTAGTCTAACAACCCAAAACCCCCTCTGACTGTCCTTCGGGGTGGTTGGAGGGGGTATATACCTTTTTTTTTTGCTTTTTATACTAGGTATCATCAACAAAAATACCCTTGAATAATGACTACAGGCTCCCCTTTAGGGGTATTTTAAGATATATCTATAAACACAATATGGCTAGATAGAAGGGCCATAAAGCTATAGATAAAACAACAAGAATAAACGCCCTTGAATAATGATATAGCTGTCCTTCTACTTGCATCTGGAAGAGGGAACGGTAATGCCCCCCGATGATGCAACCTTTCGTACCCAAGTGGTATATGTGCGGGGGGTTATCAACCTTTAATAAGGTTAATATTAGGGCTTCTATAAGCATAAATATGTTTGTGTTTATTTTTAAAAATATATAAGAATAATTTAAAGATATATATATAAGAATAATTTAAAGATATATATATAAGAATAATTTAAAGATATCTTCAAGCTGAATAGAAAAGATATCTAGATGTGTTTTGGATAAACCTTTTTAAAAGATTAAACAGGAAAACTTATGTTAACGTTTTATCATTTAATTGATGTACTACCTTTTGCAATAGCATCTCTGATTGTGTTATTTGGACCTATGAGGTTGTCAATGAAAAGACCAATTACTATCTTTATTTTAATAACAACTGCTGTTTATATTCTGGCACAGTCTGCTTGGTTCTCTAGCTATCTGGGTGGAAACGAGTGGGGTAGAGCCTTTAGTAACTATATATGGTTCTTCTTCAACACCTCTACTATGGTAATCTTCGCAATAACTTTATATAAGTCCTCAGAATAGTTATGTATGGCCTAAACAGCGTTCTGCACCTTCTTCGGAA
>Ga0209092_10002515_pt1 | contig 16819 bp, 18 predicted proteins | sample FraStrMetagenome_FD_187446 | JGI IMG/M metagenome (GOLD analysis project Ga0209092, IMG submission 187446) | Marine eukaryotic phytoplankton communities from Arctic Ocean - Fram Strait ARC3M Metagenome (SPAdes) (version 2) | ecosystem: Environmental > Aquatic > Marine > Oceanic | place: Fram...
ACAGTACCGGTACACACACCAAGAGAGAGAGAGAGAGAGTGTCAAGTACATGTACGGGTAGGTCAACGTGTATGCGAATTTACTTACTTTTTTATCTGTTTTTTATTGAATAGGTCGGAATTTTGTGAATTACATTGTGTATCGAATGATGCAAGAAGATACTCATCACTCTCTCTCTCTCTCTGTCTAGAAGTATGTCAAATCATTATGGGACAACAAAGAATGTAAGTACACAGTTGAAAAAAAGGGATAAGGATAGATGAAAGGGCTCGTTTAGATTGAGTGCAAATGCGCAAATTCGAAAACACTTGCGTTTCATTTTATACTGTGTTTGGACCCCTTGGCGCATGACGTGAATAAGACCGTTGAAAAAATTATACTGAGACAACTCCTATGTGCGTGTGCCTTGTACAATCGAAATGTACTACAATACATGTAGTCTCAAATCACATAACAATTATCAAGATGCTAGCAAAGTTGCTTGAAGAAAGGTGAAAAAAGTCTACTTTATATTAAGGGCTTTCATCTATGAACGAGAGTTCGGTGCAAGAATCATTGTTTTTAACGCCGTGGTCTTGGTAGAATCTCTCATGGACCCAATGCCATATCTTTACATATAGAAATGGAGTGCTTCAAACCATGAATTATAGCTTGTTCTATAGAAAGTAAAGAGGTGCAAAGCGCGGGTAATGTTGTCTCTGCATTTTTCTCTCGAACCATATTCCGCAGTGAAATAATGAGGACCAATCAATGCAGACTTACTAAATCTATTCCATAAATAGATGAAAGTTTACGATATAAAACGAAGGAGACGCTCTAAAAAGCGACGCCAGATTCAAGTATGCTTCTTCGTGGAGAGTTCCAGATTTATGGACGTGTGCACAACAAGTCCTCGAGGAAAGCGGAAGGCAACGAAAACTTTTCTCTATTCAAAAAGATAAAGTTCGCATAACAACAGTAACGGAGAAAATTGAAAGGGGAGAAAGTGACTTACGCAAAAATACAATTCATCTACAATGATGTACATTCTATTACCGCAATATAAATCGTATGAATTATAAATCAAATATACGATCCTTCATTGCTTTGGCTAACGAGTTCTACCATGTCTTCCTTCGAAACAATCTCCTCTGGACTAGTATCGATATATTCTTTTCCTGAACCATAAGCCTCACTTTCAATTTCACGATTTACTGAATTGTAAATCTCACTTTCTAATGGCGGCGGATGTAGCTTATCATCGTCGTTTTCTTTTTCATCACACTCCTCCTTATCAAGCGAGCTAAAACTGGGATCCTCGCGCCTCTTCTTCATCCTTTGTTTATGCCTTTCATTTTCCTTCTTGCGAAACGCAGGATTTGAACGTACTTTACGCATACGAAGCCTATTCTTTTCTCGCTCGGCCGCCCGGAACGCTGGATCCTCTCTATTTTTTCTCATCCTTTCACGAAGCCGATCACGTTCAGCTGCTCGAAAGTTGGGATCCGAACGCAAACTTTTCATTCGTTCTCTATCACGCAACCTTTCAGCTTCTCTATAGCCAGGATCTGCCCGAACCTTCCTCATTCTATCCCTCTCGTACCTTGGCATCCAAAAATAATGCACGCAGTTCTCAGATTTTAAAGCAACGGTATTTTAGTGAAGTGAAGTCTTTATCTACATATACTACCTCCTCTCCAGGCTCAAATTTATTTGGCACATATGTTGTAAGTTGTGGGATTGTGCCAAATAATCGCTATCGCTAAATTATCATGTGTGTGTTCCGTACGTGCGTGCAAGTCAATGCTGACACTTTCTCTTTTCGTCAAAGACGACACGCGCGATTGTGTATGTTTTGCTTTTTTTGCCAGCATGTACATAGCTATGTACATGGAATTCCCATTGGCTAATTAAATCGCTAAATCTGAATGTGAGTTGTGTGTTCCGTGCGTGCGTGCGTGCGTGTGAAGTAGTGCGTATGACCAAGCTAGCTTTTGAGATTTTCGTAGTATTCTCATCAAAGAATAAGAATAGAACAAAACGTCAATACCGTAAAAGGAAGTACTTCGAAGTACATGTTTACGCATATACTTATACGACAAAATGGCGACCCAAGCAGGATGAACTTTTACCTAAACTTCAATTTTCTTTTCGAAGGAACAATGATGATATCCTTCCTTTCTTCATCTTCACACGTTTAATTCGGTCCCTGTATCCATTCAACTCAGTTAGTGTATTGTCATAAGCTATCGTAAGCTGTTCCATCCTTGAAAGAAACTCAATAAATTTATCAAATTCGCCAAATAGTTTCTTACGAATTACAAAAGATTAAACGTTTCCGCAATTCTTTTTCAGCACATCAAGGACTGCGATTTTCATTAGGTATTTCTTCTATCAGTATATGAGTTATATCTAGACCTTGAGTTCTAATGAGTTACCAGTACTTGAGATATATTAACATGTTTTAGTTAAAGTTTTCCTCTGGGTTTCTGATGAGGTAGGAAGCACATGTTCTTTTTGGTCATTTACGAAACTTCAACAGATGGTATCTGCATCTGTGTTGAATGATATCTTTCTATTCTGTTCTTTTTACTCTAGTATTACCACTGGGTTTATCCCTTAACGATATAGTTCGAAGTAATTTCTACTTTAAGCAATTTGCGAGTAGTCTCTAAGTGATCAAGAAGATTATCAGTGTTTACAACTATATTTCACTACTCATAGTAAGTACCACAATCCTTTTTCCACATATCGTAATATCTTGGATGGCTCCAACCCCATGTCTCGAATAGTTTGCGCCAGCTCCTCATGCCAACGAGCAGCAGAAGATTTTAGACCGTAAAGACTTTTCACGATTAGAAGAATTCTCCCTTGAAATTCAGGACCAAACTCAGGACCAGCCACAATAAATACCATTTCCCTTGTAGTCGTATGTAGATACGCGTTCCCAATATCCGTTGCTCGAACCTTGTAAATTATTCATTTTGGCAATTAACATAGTTAGTCTTACAGATTCGTGATCGACGACCCAAGAGTAAGTTTCTTCCTTCGGAGTCTTAGTAACATGTATTAAAGAGCACTAGAGTAGATGGTAAAAAGTGCGAGCTTAGATTATGACTATGAATAAAATCACTGATCTACGAGTGATGATTTTAACCGCCCTCAACGCCATCGCTGCTCGACAAGCCAACGCCACCGAAGACACCGAACAAACTCTGCATCACCTACTCGACTACTGCTCTACGTACCCCAACGACGGCATCACCTATCGAGCAAACAACATGATCCTCTGCGCACACTCCGACGCCGGACTTAACAACGAAACTAACGGACACAGCCGTGCAGGTGCTCACATCTTCTTGTCTGATAAATCTCCTCGCCCACCCTGGAACGGCCCCATCCTCAGCATCGCACTACTAATAAAATTCATCCTCTCGTCAGCGGCTGAAGCTGAACTCGGTGCCCTATATACCACTGCCAAAGAAATGATCCGATTACGTCAAGCTCTCATCGAAATAGGCTAGCCGCAACCACCTTCACCTATTCAAACTGATAATTCAACAGCATCAGGAAATGTCAACAATACAATGATGCCACGAAAATTAAAATCGATGGACTGACTTATCACTGGCTGAAATGCAGACAAGCTCTCCGTTTTTACTGGGCACCTGGACAGAAAAATTGGGCAGATTATCACACGGCGGATGGTGGGCGAGGAGATTTATCAGACAAGAAGATGTGACCACCTGCACGGCTGTGTCCGTTTCTTTCGTTGTTAAGTCTGGCGTCGGAGTATGCGCAGAGTATCATGTTGGTTGCTCGATAGGTGATGCCGTCGTTGGGGTACGTAGAGCAGTAGTCTAGTAGGTGATGCAGGGTTTGTTCGGTGTCTTCGGTGGCGTTGGCTTGTAGAGCGGCGATGGCGTTGAGGGCGATTAGAATCTTATTGTCAACAGCGCGGGCGTAGTATAGGAGGGCTCCGACGATGCCTTCGATTCGTTTGAATCGGTCTTACGGGAGTGGTGGTGAGTCGTCTGGAGCAGTGGCGAGTTGTGATTTGCATCCGAAGTTAATTGGTAAGTGGGGGTGTGGCGACAGCTGCTTTTTTGTTGGCGATGGATGTTGATATTTGATAAGGATTTTTGTATATATCCAGGTATGCTGAGGTGATTGGATCTTTTGGAGTGGTTAGTATTGTAGTTTCATTGTAAATTAATTCCTGCGAATTTGTTACCACTCCAGACTGCGGTTTTTTCGCAGTGTTGCTGTGTTGTTTATTCGAGATGAAGGACGTTCTCTTTTCCCACGTATTGCACCGCGAAATCGTCGGCGGTGAGGGCGAAGATGATGGGACGGGATGTATGCTTCCACAGATCTGGGGTAGTTTGTGTTTCGAAGTGTCCTTCTTTGTTGAGACGTTGTCGTAAGAGGTCGTTGGAAAGGCGGCCAACCTGTGGGAGTCCATACACTCCTTTTAGTATTTCGAAGTGAATCCATCCGTTGTGTGAGAGTGGTTTTAAGTTGTATTAGTTAGCAAATTCTGCCGGTATGTCTGAGGGGTTGATTTTTGTGTATGGGTAGGACGCGATGGCATCAGTAATTTTCGAGTGATGTGCCTAGGTACCAACCTTCTTGGCAGCGGAAGTCCCACGTGTGATGCGCGGCTGGTTTATTGTGTATGAGGACTGTAGCGCCGAGAGGGCCAAGTGGGTGCGCGTTGTAAGAGAAAGTTGTGTTGTGAAAATGATTATGCGCCGATATGTTGGGTTTAAGGTTTGATAGAGTGAGTTCAGCTTCCGGTAGGAGGAGGTCCCAGTATTGGCTAGGGTAAGTTTGTATCGACGCCTGCAAGGATGGAGAAGAAGTGTCCCTTAATTGTGCGGATAGCTCACACGGCGGCGTTGCGTTGGTGGGAGTGAGATGGAACGAGTAGGTAAGTTGTGTTCCGTTTTGTTTTGATGGTATTTTTGTAGGCGCTGCTTGCTCCGTTGTCGAGGGTTTGTAGGTCGACATGATGTTTGTTGTCGTGGATACGTCGCATGATTTTGTTGTCATTAATCCAATGAACCGGGATTGATCTAAGGTCTTCTTGGGTAGGGACACGGCATTGAACATACATCTTGTGTGCCGTTGAATCATACTGCAAAGGTAAGATTGGCTCATTTGCGGACAGAATCATCTTCTGTGTTCCTCCAAATCTCTTAGCGCAAGCATCGACCTTCATTCCTGCCTCTCTCATGAGATTCGTATTTAGAATTGCCTCATTATCATTCAAGGTAGCCGAGTTTCCTCACCTCTTTACCCCAATCAATTGAACTCTTCCTGACTCGTCTGTTACTGCCGTCACAGCATCAGAAAGTTTCATCCTAACGTCTCCCATGTGCTCGTCCATAGCTGACATGCTTAAAGACCGTTTTATGATTTGAGTCACTATCCAATCAGGCCCGTCAACAACGGTCCACTCCGTGCCTGTGCCAAGTATGGTCTGATACTTGAATTCATCGATAGGTATTCCATTCGCAGTCGAATGTACCTTACGTACCTTCTTATATACTGCTACCTTTTCAATTCGTCCACAGATTTAGATTCTAAAGAGTCATTTTCGACGTCAGAATCACCATCATCAAAAGACGGATATCCTACGAAGTGGTCTTACTGATCTGAATATGAGTACCTCGGTTCAATTTGTTCGCCCTGACTTTCTTCTTTCTTTTCTTTTGATTCCTTCACTTTTTATTTGATTCTTTTCCCCCCGAAGATTCTGGGCCTATCAGTTTCTTTATTGTATCATTGTCTAACTCTCTCCCATTTTGTTAAATCATTCCTCCATTTAACAACAGCTTTCTGTTGAAACTCGGATAATTCCTTGAAAATGGCGTTTGGAAGTTTGAGATTGATATTCTTAAACGCATTATTGGAAGAATTGGAATAGCCACCCGAGCTTCGGCTTTCCACGCTTGATACAGGGGAGTACCCGCATTCTGTGCTACGTTGGACGTTCGATCTTCCAGACCTGACCTTCATGTCATTGTCAGCAGCCTTATCTAGCGTCCGTTGGCGAGATGCTACATTGTTATAGAACTCCTGTAGATTTAACGTTGTAGTTCCCATATCAACTCTAAGCATTGTAGCCTCTAATAGCTAAATAGTGACTTTAAAATCATCATCTTCAATTTGATGTACGAAATCAGACATCATGGTATTTTCCGGCACAGCTGCTCCTAAATCGGAGAGCTCATTGTGCTTTGTTATCCACTGATTCACATAATTAAAGCCATTGATATGATCTCCGTCTAAAACTAATGCTTTAATATTGGATTTTAGCTTGCAAATAAGCGCATTCTTCCGGTCTCCGGAATTACATCATTACCAAGAAATCCTGCCAAAGCCGATGACCAGATGCCGTCACAGGGCTCCCTTGAGAATCTTTCAACGCCGAACCAATTAGGTGATACACCGTTCCTCCGTGAAAGAAATTCTTGAAAACATTGAGCAATTCCTTATCACACTCTATCTCATACGCCGAGTTAGGTCTACGAGACAAAAGATGTTTAAATGTGGTTTGACTCACAATGACTTCAATCTTCGTCTTGTATATGTCTTGGTCCTTATTATCTCCTGATAACGATGGGATATCACTTGGAGATAATTCAATCGGAGCAGTGGGTACGTACTGGCCTGTACTAGATACACCTGCAACATGCAGCAGCGGTGGTGTTAGTACCGTACGATCCCTGTATGACCTCAGCCATCAGGGTATTCGCATCGATGGTATTGCCACTTCTGAGATACTGAACGATGGCGACAAGACGCTTGCGCTTTATAAAAGTCGAAGAGTCATTGCCTAAGATATCATCTATTTTTAGGTCCGTGAAAGATCTCACCTCGTCAGAAGTTAAATTTGCCAATGATGCTGCACGGGGTCCGTTGAAGTTCACCGAACGTAAGATAGGAGCCATTGTGGGTCAAACCACATTTAAACACCTTTTGTCTCGTGGACCTAACTCAGCGGATGAGAAAGAGCGTGATAAGGAATCGTTCAATATTTTCAAGAATTCCGTTCACGGAGGAACGGCGTATCCCCTAATTGGTTCGGCGTTGAAAGATTTTCAAGGAAAGCCACGTAGTTCTTGAGAAGAATTGATTTCGAATTAAACATTGCATATGAACATTATATTCGCAATCCTATGTCACCTTAATCGAGTTTGGATCTGATTGAATACAGGCGCGCACAACCTAAAACTCAATTTGTTCAACCATCCCAGAGCACTTACCTCCATCATCACGTCACTTACACTTCAATGCTCTCTTGCTGTAACATCGAGCACTAATCTTGAACCGACTCGATTAGAAACTGACAAAAGGGAAGAAAAGAAGCCAAGTTGTGAGCTCAACGTTGGACCTTACCTCATGGAAGGTTGAGAAAAGGTTAATGATACATCGAGCAACACAAAGCTACCAATGTATATGTACGTTAGATAACAATTTCGTATAGATATTCAATTTACAACGCAATACGCATAAGCAATGAATCGGGATGAAATAGGCATCTGTTTGTACAATCTCGTTGTCTGAACTTTTGCCAGTTTGGCTGTGGTGTAATCTTAAAATCAAACAAGTAACATTCTAATTCTGGTTGGACTCTGTTCTAATGTTCGCCTCTCACATATATTTGCGTTATGTGAACCCAATAGTTTTGCATCGAAAGAAAGCTAAATATGTATGAGAAGGCTATACAGCTCTATCGGTTTCGATGATAGAAATCATCAGGTTTGGGGAAATTGACACTAGACGAGTTCCTGAAGGATAAAAAAGTTGAACAATGCAGAGTGAAATCATGCTTTTACAAGAAAGAGGATACTCGATATTATCTACATATATGATCTAGCGTATACAAACATGAATATGTTGTTGAAGATGGCGGCTCAACGAATAGTGAATTAATATGGTAAACTCAAATATGATAGCTTGGAATTTTGTCATCGAAGAAAGCACTGGAGCTTATTGATTTGGAGATGTGTGGACAGTTCCCAATCAAACCAAGGGATCATGAATGTGGATGTTTCATGATTAAATTTCGCGTATTAAGTTATCGATGGATATTCCCGATGAAAACGACACAAATTTATTGATGTAATGGTCAACAAAGATTAGTAAACATAATTAATTTACATTGAAACGCAGTCGGGTGGACAGTGGAAACGTCATTATGAATCGAAGTTCACGAAACATTCACGCGAGTGGGCACGTAATGAAGGAATTCAAATGGGAATTTAGTGCGCCTGATATCCTGTAGCAAAATGACCTGGCGGAAACTGAAAGTCGTATCACACATGTGATGAAAGAGTTGAAGAAATGAACGTCATCGAAAGCGAGTCTACGCAATCGGCGCCTACCTTTATTGCTCATTTCGACGAGATAGATCCAGTCTCAACTTTGAAACCAAGCCAACCGCTATCAGAAAATAATTGAACCAGCAGACAACAACTTTACAATCACATCGTGTTACAAACCATCGCCTATTTTCATCTTCTACACATACCTTCGTTATCGCGACATCGTTTGTCGGAATGTTTTTCATTACTTCTTTTTTTAACCTTATCTCCTCTACTTCAAACCCTAAGAGTATCTACACCTACAACCCCACTCACAAAAATAGTCTCTTCCATCCACTGGCAAAGGCTCGATATACAAAGCATTCCAACTTCCACATAATTCCGTTCAACCATGTCTCATGTCCTGTCAGTAACGAAGGGAACTAACAATGGTAGCAAAGTAGCATCCCAGGTCGCTTTTAACGAAACCCCTACTCCATTCGCAGGTTATCATAAATAGAGAGATGTGAGGAATTAGAATAATGATAGATTTTAAAATATAATTGAGGAAATATGTTTTGAAATTGTAACTACGTTAGTCTTTTTTGGATCATTAACAAGTGTAAATCAGACAAGTGACTGCCAATCCCTTGATACATTAAATCACCAAATATCTGTTTCATAGTCATCTCATTTCGTACGAAGGAAACATACCCTTGCGCGCTTCCAGACAAAGCGTAATAAAGCCTGCTCAGCAATGATGACGGTAAGTCGAACTTGCTATTAATGTCAACGATTCTTTGAAAACAGTTGTTACGAAAGTTATCCTTTGAGAAACATTTTAAGGCAATGGAATTGTCAATAAATTGGTCTAGGAAGAAATGGATATCTTCAAGTGTCCGCCTATTGTAAACAGCTTCTAACAGCAACATCGGTATCGGATGAATTGATTTATAAAGACTTTCTTCGAGTAATTCTCCAAAAGAATGGAAACGGTATTCGGTTGGAATCATGTGTTCAACAACACCGTGAAATATAGCACGAGTACTTTCTTTGTGACCATAATCAAACGGAGTTAGACCGTATCCATTCGTTACAATAAGAGCTTCTGGGTACTCCTTCGTAAATTCTTTACAAATCAGATCATTATTATAGTGAGATGCAATATGTATGGGTAAGTTGCCTCCAACATCTTTCGTTCGAATAGTAATCGGGGCATATTTGAGCATAATTCGTACTGTAGATAGAGGCGCCTCACGGGATGCTACGTGAAGAGGAGTCACCATATCCCAGCTATCTTTTAAAAGGAGAGCGAAACTCAAAACAAAATCTGGTAATCTAATCATGAATTCGTTGACAGTGTCCCAACCTCTTTTCCCATGTTGCGCCTCTAGGGCAATCTGATGCAGAGGTAAACTAAGTCCGTGATAATCTCTACCGTAGAGTAAACCCCCTATTAGGTGCAGCATTCCGACATCATCGACGTCATTACGATTTGAACCTAGTTCTTTTACGCAACTTATATAAATTGAATGCCGTAATTTTTCGCTCTGTTCTCGATCCACAGGTTAGAAATCTTAGTTAGAAAGCAGTTTGACCGACCCATGAAAACAAAACAATCCTACCCCTGTTAGAAATTTTTCGCGAACAAGCTCTAAATTGAAATCCGACAGCATCTTTTGTATATTATCCTCCTCGATACCTTGTGAACGACATCGCTGCAGAGCTTTTCTAAGTATCTCATTTTGAGCGTTTTTAGCATCTTTAGGTAGACCATTCATTTCTCGAAAAACTTTCGAAGTCCTTAATCGGAATGAATTTTTTTTAACAATGTGGAATTGAAAGCTGTAAATTATTTGAACTCGAATGGAATTTAGAGAAAAGCTAGTTTAGGCGAATGACAACCTTGTATGAATACCTTACAGTTAGACAGAGTCAACCAACAAGGATGTAAGCAATTGGCGTAGATATTGTATTTTTAGTATGGAAGTGGGATGTGCGATTTATCAGATTTAGAGGATAATTGATTGATCTTTGAAGTGAAAGCTGAAGCAGCACGCAGATCTTGTATCTCTACAATTTTTTTAAAGTGTATGCTTTTATTTTATTAACTTCTACTCTCTATGATCTCTACAATTTATTGATGACTTTTTGTCATCGCGTGACAAAGAATTTCAAGAAGCCCTTACCAAACAGATTTTTCATTATTGTCACTTATATTATGATGACATATTTTCAAACTTTTCTAAATAATAAAAAACAATTGGTTCAAAAATTATTTTTTCGCAGCACACCGAACGGAGTAATAACTCTAAAGTAGGTCTAAATTGAATATCGATTTAACAAATTATGATAATTTTGAACGATGCAGGCTCGCTTCCGCCTTCAAAAATTTGCTCCAGCCCTTGACCGAAACGATCACAAATTTCCATATTCTAATGACGAGTACGAGCTCAGCATTGATACTTTGACCAGCATTATATTCATATTATTAAGTGAAATCAATGCTCCAGCCATCAAAGAAACAAAAGACAGCACCGCCGGAATACGGTAGAGCGACATTCAACTCGTATGTTGGCTATACGCCACAGCAATGGCCTGTTGCACACCCCGTCGTCTACCCAACGATGTATAGCAATAATCATCATCAATTTCTTCACCACGGTCTTCCGCCTCATTATCATCATCACCACCAAGCGTATGCTATGCAAGTCGCGATGCAACAGCCGTTGCCGCATCCTAACAATCCATATTATGTAGCACCGACTAGTGCTGGCCAGTTGCATGTTGAGGAGAAGAGTAGTAACGATGGTAACGGGGATAAGGAGGTAGGCGGTTTTGCCGTTCCTCTCGGGGCAACAACTGATGAAAAGAGCTTTGATCATGAATCTAATAACACTGTTATGGTCGGTAATCCTGAGGAAATGCATTTCGCAAACGCCAAGACGCCTTCGCGAGGGATTAACCAAGAACAAGAAATAGCAAATGCTGCCGTAGTTTCGCCTGAAGATAGCGTCATTGACGATTTTCAAAAGAAAGACGATACAACGTCGATACCTGGTTTTGGTGATACGGCTACTTCTTCAAAACACGATGACAAAGATGATGAAAGATCTGCTAGAAATCCTCCTTGTAGCATCGACATTGTCCCTCCGCCTCCTCGTCGAACGTCTACGTTGATTCCACATCTTCAAACCGTTTCTTCTTCTTTCGTACCTTCATTGCAAGGAACGACGCAGGTTCAGGTTCTCTTTCAGTCCCCAATGAGTGAGAACTTGACAAAACATAGTAGCAAGAAGAAAAAGGCGCGTGGTAATCCTGGTACAGAACAAAGCGAGAAGTGGTTGAAAAGATACAACCAGCTTAAGAGGTTTTACCAGGAACATGGGCATACGTTGGTACCTTATGACTACGAGGCTGATCCAAAGTTTGGAAGTTGGGTCAAAACCCAGAGATATGCATACCGAGTGAAGAAGTCAACCATGACGAAGACTCGAATTGATATGCTCAATAAAATCAACTTCGACTGGGAACGCAGCGGATGTGGTTTTCGTCGTTTGAGTAGTGGCAGTATTAGTAATGCTAAGGTGAAGGTCCTGAAGAATACGAACGCTTGTGCCAAGGAAGAAACTAAGACTGCTCGAACAAGCTCGCAGGCAGCGGGTAACTACCTACAGTGGCATCGAAACCTTCAAGAATTGATCCGATACAAGGAGAAGTATGGAGATTGCCTAGTGCCTCAATCATATCCCAGGTTAGGTGAATGGGTGCATACACAGGTTAGTAGTAGTCAACCTTGATACGTCTTTTTCGCGTATCCCAAACAAAACTCTAATATTAATGTTGCTTTGCAATTTTAGAGGAAGCAATATCGACTGATGATGCAGGGGAGGCCGAGCCGTATGACTAAAGAACGAATCGCTCTATTAGGTAATGCAGGATTTGTTTGGCACGTCCAAAGATTTCGCATACCATGCAAGAGGGCTGATCCAACCGAGGAAGAATTGAAGCGCTTGAATGAGGTATTTGGCGTGAAACGTGGTAGCTCTTGGGGAAAGAAACGTAACAAGGATAACAATGGGGGGCGCACTGTTATGGAAGGGGTCAATGATAAGGTTTTGTATAATGATGAGTGCAACTCCACACGCTTGCCTGCTTCCTTATCGAATAGATCATCGTCATCTCAGTCGATGTCATCGACTTCTTCGTCTAGAACTGGCGAGTCGGATACAGCGATGGCAATGCCTGGAATGATGACTAATTCAACAACACCGTCAACCACTTTCAACAAGGCTCCAAAGGTTTTGCGAGCATCGCCAACAACAGTGTTGCCGAGCAGCAATTCTTTTGAAAAAAGATCTATGCCCATCAATGAAGTATATGAGGCTGGTGACGATTCTATCGTTGAGAATGAAACAATGATTTGTGAAGAGAAAATAGGACAGCAGCAAGATATACATGAGAGTGCGGTATCGCTGTTGTTGATGGCCACAGGACGTTTAAAGTAATGAACATGACTCTTGAATGTTTTGTGTTTTAAAATTTAAGTTAATTTGATTCGAACTAAATTTAAAGAAACAAGATTTACCAGCACTTTCATATTATTTTACAACATGGGTTTATCTGAGATTATGGGCTCACAGCGTGACTAGTATCAATGATCTAAGCGCAAATATGGTCCGCATTTTTGAGTTGCACTAAACAACTTCTACCATTGGGCTAGTACTTTAAAATATTGTTTGAAGTGTGTTATGACTTATGACTTATGACCTATGACCATCTCGATTATGAATAGGTTGTGCGAAGAGTCCCTCTTGACGCACGTGAGGCGTCTCGCCACACTGTCACCAGTGTAAATGATGTAAGTAGACATGCGCGTCAAGTATGGGACATAATGATGTGAAAGGCCTCTGTATATTGTGATGTTTGTTTTTCAGCAATTTCTGAATTTTCTGTTGCACAGGGAGTGATTAATTAGTGAGAAGCTTAATAATGAGAATAGCTATTCATTCTTCAAACTGAGGCATTGAAGCATTGACCAATAAGTTTCTTATCGCTGGTTCGGGTGTCATACAGTAGTCCTCAGTAAATTGAGGTGCTGTAGGTCTGGCAAAGTATTTGCCTTTCCTCTTCTTAAGACAATTCAAAATAAGTAACCATAAGCAGCGACACGATGAAATTTTTCGATCAGAAAATCTACTTGGGTCCAATTACTTTCCGATTAATAGCTTATTGCACTTGGTCCATTCTCTTTCTATTTTCAACCCCTCTAATTAAGCTCATGATCTTTTTCTGATTTTCTGCCTTCCTTAATATGGCATTCTATTTTTCTGTTGTAGCCTTGAGGCCGATTGATGCACGCCTTGCTTCCTGTAGCTTGATTCCTTGAAAGACGTATTGCTAAGCCACGTATGCAGGTATCATTAAAACCACTAACAATAACATCGCCCTTTTCTTGAATTGAAACATGTGTGATTTCGTTGACCTTGTTGGTACCTATACACAAGTTAGACATGGCTTCTATGTCACCTATATTGATTAACTTTGTTATAAGCGGCCAAACTCATTGCTGGTTCTTCGTTGCCGAACTTCCTTCTCGGTGACTTGGATAGGTTTAGGACATTCATTTTGCAGGCACAATGGAATTCATCCTTGAACGCGAAATTCTAGCACAACAAAAATTTTAACGATCAAGTGGAAAAGTTTACATACGGAAGGTTAGTGTGACTATCGACCTTCATACCCTGAACCTTCTCGAGTTGGACTTGTAATAGGAGATGATCATCTAGATTATGTAGAAGATGCAGATGCACCGACATCATCACTATTGCATGACCATGAGAACCTCCACTTAGGTCTGATTGAATGAATTGGTCATTAGTTTGACCTGGTTCTCCATTCTGGCAATTGTAGGGGAAGTTGAAATTCCCTCGATGTATGTCTTTTCACGGTACTGGAAGTTGGTATAGTTTACAAATGCGGCTGCGCTCATGGTATCTTGGTAAAATAAATATAATGGCATGTCCTTGTGCTAGAAAAGATGAAAAGAAGCCGGTTTTGTTGTAGCGATGAAACAAACTTGCTAACAAAATGCATTCTCTACATTATCCATCTTTAGAGGCCATTTTAAGAGCAGTCTTTAACGTTTTGATCTCGTCCGCCTGGTCTTGAATGATTTTAGCTTGCATCTGTATTAAAGAATCTTTATTTCGTAACTCTTCTTCAAAATTAAGAATGTGCGAAGAAATGTCATTTTCGTTAACAGAATCGTTCAGAAAAGGAAGTCGAAGTATGTCCATGGCACAAGGGCGGGCATTAGGATTTTCTGACGTGCATGACAAAATAAGTTGAGCAACTTGAGGGGAGAATGATTTTAAGTCTTCGGGAACTTTCCCTTCCTTACAATGTTTGAAAGCGAGCATCCTTTCATGCTGGGTACTGAATGAAGACACCAATTCCAATAAAATAAGGCCCAAGCTGTATATATCTGTTTTTGAATCATAGTTGGAACCATTGATTTGCTCAGGAGCCGCATACGAAATAGTTCCAACTCCCTTTGTGTGATCGCCTAAACCATAAATATTGTCATCGTCGTCAGCTACAATCAAGGACTCAAAAGTTATGTTGAATTTTTCGTCCGGCACAAGTTTGCTTAATCCGAAGTCGCCAATTTTGAAGATCCCATCTTGGCTTTCAAATATATTTGATGGTTTCAAATCACGATGAATAATATCTCTTGAATGAATATGAGAAAGACCTTCTAAAATCTGCTTAAACACTTGAATAGCTTTTACGTAATGATCATTTTTCAATGCAGAAAATTCTCGATTGAGTATCCAATCTGAAAGAGTGTTCGATGTACATAGCTCCATCTGAATGTATAAACAAATTCTGTAGGAATATTGTGACTGTTTTTCGGTCTTTATTTTCCCGAAAGATGTTGACCCGAGATTCGAGTCGTCTCTATTGTACCCTTTACTCCATGGGTCTCGTGTAATCTCACTACATTCTTTTATAATTTCAAATTCGTCAATTTTGTTCATGTCTGGATAAGCCATATTGTGTAAGTCTGTCAAGAGCCTGTGTTGATTATTGCGGCACGGAAAGATTCCATCATTATTTAAGATAACTTGGTCCCCTTTGGCCCATGTGGGTTCGAGCCATGATGTAAAATAGCGAACACAATTTGGATGATTACAATTTGCAAGGCATTCAACTTCACGGACAACAAGGCTGACATTATCGCTGCTCAAGCCTTTACCCGAAAATTCAACTTTTTTAATAGCATATTCGTTTCCGTCAAGTTTATTTCGGGCTAAGTAGACATCGCCAAACGAACCGCTCGACACATGCCCAAGTTGAAGAAAGTCCCTCTGGTAACGAGACAGTGATAACGGATGCTCGTCTACGCTCCATGAGGTAGAAGATGTGGTTGATGATTGATGTGATATTTGCCTTGGAACAATATGTTTACTATTAGTGGTTGGTACGAATCTTCTTCCATTATTATTTCTTGAGCTCGTGGCATCACCATATTCACCTTCGAGATGATTTCGTATGGCGAGTACTTGCTGCGATCTTGTAGGCAGCTGAATATCAACAACATCAGATTTTCTTGAAGAAAATCTTACTTCTTCTTCTTTTCTTATATATCCATTATTCTTATGTGACATCGAAACATCGTTTATACTTTCTTCGCCTTGTTTACAACAATCCAAGTCGGACGCTGTCCGCGAAGATTCGTCCGAGGACGAGGAAGTATCTTCATCACCGGAAGAAAACCACGACTCTGAAGAAGAATCACCACTCTTGTATACTACGTCATGAGTATTCACTAGCTGCGATATATCTCTTCCTGCCACGTTAGGAATGAAATCCAAAGACTCCACAAGTTCACCGGCAAAAGACACGTGCATTGAAGGGTCATAATCACTGCTACTATTACCTGCAGAACCATGCTCTTTATTCAAATTCACCATCACATCCGAACTTATCAAACCTAAATCAAACAAAAATTTAATTCTCTGAAAATCTATCAGACCCTTCTCGTATAAACTTAACACATGTACAATAAAGGTACGAGGGGTGGGATCATGCAACGAGCAAACGTGTGCCAATAGCATTAAAATCATAATTTGTCGTTCATCATCCACACTCAACAGATCATTTTCGGCTCCTTTTGTGTTTGCTACAATTAATTCATCTTGTGGCTGCTGTGGATGTAGGATCAAATCTCGTCGTGAGGATACGTCATTTTCGCTCATGTGATTGTTTACTTCTTCTTCTTCGTCCTTCGACATCCTTTCAATCACAGGAGTGTCCTTGGTGTTTTCTTGGTTTTGTTTTTGGAATGTTTCGTTGGAGTTACTGATGTTGGAACAGGAACATTGTGTTTATATGTGGGAATGGCCGGAATCCAAACGAAATTTGAAACATGCTTTTACATGGTACACTTTTTCAATGAAAAATTTAGTTTTTTGAAGTTAGAGTCGTTCGATAATTTTGATGTTAGGCATGTACATGTA
>Ga0209092_10002516_pt1 | contig 16819 bp, 34 predicted proteins | sample FraStrMetagenome_FD_187446 | JGI IMG/M metagenome (GOLD analysis project Ga0209092, IMG submission 187446) | Marine eukaryotic phytoplankton communities from Arctic Ocean - Fram Strait ARC3M Metagenome (SPAdes) (version 2) | ecosystem: Environmental > Aquatic > Marine > Oceanic | place: Fram...
CTTGTGCTCCTTGTGCTCCTTGTGCACCACCGCCACCACCGCCAGTAGCAGTAATAGTTATTTCATCAGTTGTTTCATTTACACTAAATGATATACCTGAACCTGGTAATAAATCAACATCACTGCTTGCAACACCATCGCTTAGTTGAATACTTACACCACCACCTGTTAAATCAATAGCATTTAAATTATATGCAGATAAACTTGCGTTTTCCCATTTACTTGTAGAACTATTATATACTAAGAGTTGATCATCTTGAACATTTGTAAGTGTAACATCAGTTAAATTTGTTAATCCAATAGAACCAAAAACATCTTCAACATCAACCTCTCCTCTGTATAAATGTCCGTTTGCAGAATTAATCCATAGAGTTCTATCTGCAACATCTCCACCACTTACATCATTACATAACGGTCTGTTTGCAAAAGTTGTAGAAGGTAGAACTAATCCTCCTTGATCTATATTAACACAACCTACAAAATAACCAGCCCATGTACCACTATCTGCAATTAGCTCGGTTAAACTTGCTTCACCATTGTTTGTTGTTCGCGTATCTATTACATTAGAATATAAACCAACCCTCTGTGGGTTTACTCCTGTACCAGTAAATGAAATAAGTTCACCAACATTAATTGCTAAGTTGGATGTTGCTTTATTATCTAAAGAAATGTTTGATCCAATAATCTTTGTAGTATTAACTCCTGTAGCCGTTCCGTCAAAATTAGCTGACGTATGAAAATGTTCTCCAATATATCTTAAATCGGTTTTGTCCATCCAATTTAAATAAGCAGCCCCTAGAATAGAACCATTAGCTGCACTATATGGTGCTTGAATTCCAAACCCATCAGTTAATACTCCACTAAAATCTTGATAAGAAGAAACATTAAGGGAAACAAATGGAGTGATTGAAGTTGTATCATTTTTACTCTGTAAATTAATTCTACCTTCATGCTCAACTTGTACTTGGCCAGTAGTTCCATCTTCTGCAGTATAAATACCTGCAACATATTTTGCAGTAGAAGCAAATTTACCAACGGCAGTTCCACCTGTAAATTCTACTAGTGGAATTCTAAAGCCTTCACCTGCGGTTATTAATGTATCTCCTGCAATTTGAGGTATATACAATTCACCATTAGTAGATATACTAAAACCATCAACAGTTAAACCAGCTAAACCGGAAGCTCCTATATTAATTCCAAAGGAACCATCAGTGCCATAAATACCAGCAGTTGCTTTCACTACACTGTTTAAAGCATATTGAGTTGCAGCATTTCCAGTAGCACTAGAATTTCTTAATTGTATCTGGTGCGTAGTTGCAGTATTTGAAAAATGTATACCTGTTGTTGTATCAGATGTTCTGTTAAATTGTAATTGGCCAGCTGATCCATTTAATGAAACTATTCTATTCGGAGTATTAACAAGTGCATCTGTTGTATAAATGTTCTGTTGTCCTAGACTTCCTAAAGCCGTTGGTACCCATGTATTACTACCGGTATTATACTGTAAAATATCTAAAGAGTTTGGTGTATTTGCTGATACATTAGATAACATACCAATAGTTGGTGCTCCGCTATTCAATGCAGCTAAGTTTACATTACCTTCATTAAAATTATACTCAATATTTTTACTTGTAGAATTTGTACTGATAGTTAAAGCTTCACCAGCTACATTAGTTGTGTTCGTTGATTGAAACCCGTAAAATTGTAAATTAAGACCAACCTTACCAGCATAGACATCTTGATAACCAACACCCGTTCCAATATTTTCACCTGCATTAATTTCACCAGGATTAGCTGCTAAAGAATTGACTAATACAATTGAATTAGATGCTATATTATATTGTAATTGCATTCCTGCACCAGCGATAAGATTAAATTTATCATTAGGTAGGTTTGCATTTAATAGAGCATCATTACCAGTTTGCAATGTCCCGGTTGGTATTGTTGAATTTACATTAATTCTACCAAAGCTATTTGCACCCTGTACATTAATATTACCTGCACCTATACCTCCAATGATATCCCATTCACTAGTATCAAATACTCCTTGTGTAGTTCTAACGTTTGCTCTCCACCAAGCTAATACCTGATCTTCCCCTGTTGTTGCAGGATCATCTACAATTACTGGATGATAAACTATATTTCCTATTTCATATACTCTTGATGTAACCCAAGGGTTTGATACCATTTGAAAATTAGTATCAACCTCAGCATTTGTGAGTTCTCTTTTTATTTCTACTCTAAAAAGAATATATTCTTGTAGGTTAAATGACGTTGCCATTGAGTTAAATATTTTTTTTATTTATTCTTCTTGTTAATATATTTATTTAGGAGGGAATTCCTCTATTCTTAGATCATTATAAGGAAACTCGGAAGTATTCCTACTTGAAATAAAAGCATCTCTAAATGATTTAAGGTACCATGTATTTTCTGACCAGCCTGGTACTGCATAACAAGGCGAATAAATCCCAGTTACATAAATGTATTTTAACTCTAAGTAATATTTTACATAATCAGCTACAGCATTTTTGATTAATTGAATTTGCCTATCTATTAAAACTTTTCTTCCAGCATTCCGCTGTCGGTCATATGCAGATCCAGTTTCTAATTTTAAATTAGTGGAAACATCCATTGCTTTAAATTCAGTTGTAAAATCATAAAGATCACTGCTAGCTAAAAAGAATGATATAGAAACCAAATCACCTAAAAAACAATTATCAATAGGTATGTATTTTTTCTTATAATATGCCTCCATAGCAGCGACATCTACAAAGTCAATGTACTCGTGTTTTACTTTATCAAAAAAATCAACCTTAATGCTTGTTGAGGTTATACGATTTTTTTTAAGAAAGATAAAAAAGTCTAAAGCTAGTTTAAATGTTATTCCTTCTAAAATCAATGGGATCTACTTTTTTGTATATATTCAGTCTTTGATTAGATGGTAGTCATCTATAAGAGTGGATATTGGCCCATTAGTGATTTTGCATTGTCTGAAAATTTCTAAATGATCTAGGTTGCGATAATTATCTAACCAGTAAACATGCTTAAACCCAGCATTAACTAATATTTTTGTACACATTTTACATGGTGATAATGTTAAAAGAACTATGTAATTTTCTGGATCATATTCTTTAAATTTGGCAATCATATTTATTTCAGCATGAATGAATCCACTTTCACCTGGTTCTAAACTATCTTCTTCGGTTCCAGTTTCACTGTTAGTTTCGGCGCCGCTATATGATCCGTTATAACCAAAGCTAGCAATTTTACTAAAATCTTTTCTAAGTGCGATGCAACCAACTTTGGTAGTAGATGAATTTGAAATGTCCCTTATACTTTTAAGAATATCAGTAAAGGTTTCTATTTTTGATTGAAGTCGTCGAATTTTGGAATCCATTTGCTTTTAATTAATTTAGCTCTCATTTTAATATTAGGTTCCTTGCTTAAAGATTTTGCAAGTTTAATATTTTCTTCATCATCATCAAAAAAGGTAAAGTCGTTAAAGCCCATATCTATAAATTTTCTAAAAGCTTCTTTTTTCTTTTCAGATGTAGAGCCTTTTAATCCTAAAGAAGTATCATTGATTGCAAAAATATATTGTGGATTTATATTAATACCATTATGAGCTAGGAATTGCTGAATAAGTTTTGAGTCGTCTCTAGCTGTAATAATACCAACAGCCTTTCCTTTTTGTATAGTTCTTTTTAATATAGAGAATACCCATTCTATAATTTTACCAGCCTTAAGAATATCTAAACTTTGAAAATCTGAAAAATCCATCTTATCATTAGGCCTAGTCTTAAATGTATTAAATTCTTGTGGAGTAAGTTCAGCAGAAAAACCAGTCTTAGGGTTATGCACCTTAATTTTGCTCTTTGTTACTACAAGAGTATCATCAACATCAAATATGGTTATTGCATTTCTTTTCATTACTTCATTGGTATCTTTCTATATATATTATATCATTTATAATTAATAAGTGTGATAGCACTCATGTTATAGATAGACAGATTAACAATCACGCCCATTAGTATAAACATGTTTTAAAACCGGGAACCTTAAACTGAATCCTCCATTTTGATTTTTGCTTTCCTCGAAATACTGAATCGTTACAGTCTTACCAATAATATCTTGTGGAGATTTAAAATACATTTCTCTTTGTTCTTTAGAAAATCCTGATCCTACATTTACTTTGCAACCTTTATGTTCAATTGTAATGTTACTTAAACATTCTCTTTCTACTTGTTTACCATTTTCTGTCCATCGGATAAATGCATTAGTAGTTCCTAAGACAGTATATTCTGCATCATGGAATTTTTTAACCTTTAGTAGATTGTGGCTTCTTTTACCTTCATAGCCTACATTCTTTCTAACCATGATTCCTTCAAATCCTGCCTCTTCAGCAGCCTTTGCCATTTCGGTAAATTGTTCCTCTGTAGTTAATTGTTCTTGTGGTAAGAATTCTAACATATCAGAATTAATATTTTCTGGTAAACTTCTCTTACCAATTTCTAATCTAAATGTTAATGGAGTAACTCCAGTTTGATTATCAAATTGTTCTAAAGTTAAATAATCAAATACAAAGAATTTAGGTTTTTCAATTTGATGATCCTTTTTTCTAATCTGTTTCATGATTCCTTGAAAATCTTCATTGCCATCTTTATCAACCATACAGATTTCTCCATCTAAAATAAAGTTACCTGGAATCTTTAGAATTTCATTCTCTAATTTACCTAATGTTAAAAATTCTTTACCACTTCTAGAAAAGAATGTTACTATATCATTTTCTTTTCGGCAAATACAACGAACTCCATCTAATTTTCTAGAACCGTACCAGTCTCCACTTTTGAAATCTACTCTTTTTACATTATAAGGATTTGCTAATGCAACCTTGAATGTTGGTATACATCCTGGAATTACTTTATTAATAGAACTGGTAGATGCACCCATTTTAAGGTCTCTATCAATAATATTATAAATAAGTTTTTCGTGTTGAATATTTTCTAGGATAAATCTGTTAACATTTGCAATTGCATTATGCCCAGTAGAAACTCTGTTTGCTAAATCATTTAATATAGTAAAGATACTACCATAAGTATTTGCATGGCCAAGTAAATCAGAATTCTTTTTACAATTTTTTGAAGTTACATTATATTTCTTATAAGGATTATAAGTATAATTAAAAATCATTTGTAGAAATTTACTATCAGAGTGTTTCTTAATAGTTTCAATTTTGTAATTACCCGAAGATGAATCATTCATTTCATCAATAAATGATTGTAGATAATTTAGGTTTTTTGTTAGTTCAGTCATATTCCGTTTTGTTTAATTTATTATAATATAAATATAATCAATTTTTCTCGGTTCTGAACTATAAATTCACGTTTTTTTCAAAAAGTTATTAACAATTTTAAAACAACATTGTTGTCCCTGCAGGATTCGAACCTACGCTCTTCTGTACCAAAAACAGACGTGTTGCCAATTACACCAAGGGACAGTTTTGAGCGAGAGACCAGGTTTGAACTGGCGACCTAAAGCTTGGAAGGCTTTCGCTCTACCAACTGAGCTACTCTCGCAAAAATTATTCTTTATTCTTTTTCTTTTCTAATTTTTCAATCATCTTATTAAACTGTTTAGTAGTTAATCCGTTATGATTAGATGAAAAGGGTTTCCATTGAACAATGATAGCTAACAAAAATACGCTACCTATAAAATGCCAAAAAGATTGAAATATAAATTCTAAAATATTCATGTTGATTTATTTATTATATGCAAAATTAATTAAAAGTTTTATGATTCATCATTAGGAGTATTTAAAAATAACATAGTTTTTAACTTTTGTAAATTTGTACATTTTTCATATTCTTCTACTTCTTCGAAATATTTAATTAAACCATTAATACTTTCTACCTTAGCATTAATTGAATCTTTTCTTTTTAATACAGATGCTGGGCTCTGCATTAAAACATGGTATGACAAATTCATAAACTCATTAAAATCAGTTTGTTCTAAGGTTAATAGTAAACTTCTAATAAAGTCATCGCTAAAACCATTACCTGGGTTAATTTCCATTATGTTTATCTTTTATTTTTTGTATTAATATTTTATCTTCACGGTCTAAGTTAGTAGGTATATCAACAATAATACTTATAAGTAAATCTGTATATTTACCTTCTTGTTTATAAATAGGAAATCCTTTACCTTTGACTCTTAACACCTTTCCATTTGCAGTGCCCGGTGGTATTGAAAATGTTATAGTCTTATCAAAACAATTAAGTGAATCTTTACCACCTAACAATGCATCATATAAAGATATGTTTTTTATTGTATGCAGTCCTTGGTTATCTATGAAAAAGTTATGGTCATTAATAATATCAATTGTCATAATTAAATCACCACTTAATTCTTCAGTTTGTCCGCGCTGCCCTAATCCTTTTAGTCTTAACTTTTGCCCATTTTTAATTCCAGGTGGAATATCAACCTTTACAGTTTTCATACCTAGGCTAACATCTCGGCTAGTTCCATAATATGCATCTGCTAATGATATCTTTAAAATACCTGAAGTATTACTACCTTTGTTATTAAAACCATATCTTTGATTAAATGCTCCACTGAAGTTTTGATTTCTGAGTAAATCCTCAAACATACTTTCATTAAAATCTCCACCAAAACCACCTCTAAATGGATTTGATGACATCTGATCGTATCTTGCCTTTTTATTTGGATCACTTAAAGTTTCATATGCATCAGCAACCTCTTTAAATTTTTCTTCGTTGCCTTTGGATTTATCCGGGTGATATTCTTTTGCTAATTTTCTATATGCTTTTTTAATTACATCAGCTTGTGCAGTTTTGTCTACGCCTAAAGTTTGATAAGGGTCTTTCATTATTTCCAGAGAAGTTGTATACCGATTAGACTACATGCCAAGAATAATGACACAATTGTTTTTGTAGTAATTCCTTCACCGAGAAAATACCAAGTTAAAAATGTAAATGAAATAATACCAGATCCAAATGCAATAAACCTACCAGGCCATAGGAGGCCATCATAATATTCAACCATGAACTTGGTACCATATATTAATATGTAACTAATTGTAGTACCAAATAATATTGAAACTGTAAAGGGATTCTTTTTAAACCACGGCCACACAAATTGTCCGTTAGTCTGAAACCATATAGCAGCTTGTCCAGTAAAGAATAGTAAAAATGCTAATAATAATTTATTCATCGATATGATATTTATACCCTTGTCTATTCATATATTCCATGTGGCTTTTCATGTGCTTTGCTGTTATCCATGATGAAGGCTCTGGTTCTACTCTCCCGTCAACCCGCTGGTCAAATGCTTTATTTAAAAACCATTTGTCTTTTTTGCTCTCCCACCAAAACCAGACCTTTTGCCATGATCTAGGTTTTTTCATATACACTTTATTGCCTTTGTCCATGTGAGCAATAAATTGCTTATATGTAATATCTTTAGTAGGCATTATTTATTTCTTGATTCTCGTATTGAAAGCTTTTGTATCTTCTCTTCTAAAATAAATTTCTTTTCTTCTAATTTATTCTTCTTCTCCATTTGAATTGCAATTCTTTCTAGGACATGTACCAGTTTAGGTATATCACCATCTATTAATTTACGTCCCATCTGTGTTCTAAAAAATTCTGACATAGTTATGTTTATTTTTATATGCAACAACTTAAAGTTTGTTTACAAATATATAAACAAATATAACAATTAAATTATGAAAGCAATACCAAATTTTAAAACCTTTAGTGTAGATGAAGGTGTCACTGTAGTTGGTTTTGGACAAACAGGAATTCAGAATTTTGGATTAGGCGGAGCAACACCGGAAACTGGTTATAGTATGACGCCGATAGCAGGTGTAGTTGAATCATGTTCTAATCATGTAGCCGAACAGGCAAAAATGTATGAATCTAATGATAATGATGATCATACTGCTGAATCATATATGAAAGAAGCTAAGAAACATATTAATGAATCTATGGATAGAGCTTATGAAGGTTATGGTTCTATGGATGAAAGTAAATCTGTAAATGAAGCTATGGTCCAAATAAAAGGAAAAGATAAACCGTCAGGTGCAAAAGTATTAGCCAAAATTATCGTTGGTGAATTTTACGATCAAAAAAAGATTAGCAGTAGAGAAGTAAAAGAATGGGAACAGGACATTGCTGAACTAATCATGAACTCAACATTTTAATATGAATATTTCAAACTTTGAATCTTTTGGATTAAACGAAGCTGAAAAGCATGAATTCAATCCAAATGAAACAGCAGAAAGGCTAAAGAGAAGAGAACAGCAAAACATAGATAGGTTTAGAGCTGCACAGGAAAGAGAAGATGCTTTCGGTATTACTTATTATAAATACAGAATTGCAATTGACAAAATTGATTTACAAAAATTAAAACTGCAAACACAAATACATCAGCTTAAGCAAAAATACAAAAAGTAATGGATTCAAAACAAACCACAAATAGTAGAAAAGACCAAAATGATATTAGACATTTTGCTGGATCAGTAAAACAGTTTAAGGATATGTTTGATGATTTAGCAGATGGTAAAGATACCAATGCATACGATAGCCCAGTTAGACAAGGGTATGATATTCATCCTACAAGAGAAGAGGATATTGATAGTCCTCATTGGGATAAAGACCATAAGGATGAAAAAACTCAGAATGAAAATCATATACCAACATTTAATACATTTTTAAACGAAGCTAGAACTACAGATGGTTTAGGAAAGGATGCAATGAAAATCTTTGGAGATTTAGAAAGTACTGTAGGATTTGAAAAAGGTGATACTATTACAAATTACAATAAGATTGATCCAGCCATAAAAGCTCATAAGCTATACAAAAAGATAACCCCTAGAGATATGAGAATCTTAGGAAATGCATTAGGTAACTTAATGAGAATAGCAATAAGAATGGAAAGATAATATGAAAGCAAATAAAAACCACATAACAGAATTTGATTTATTTGAATCTAAGAAGTCTGAAGCTTTAGCAAAAGCAATGGATAAAGCAATGATTAAAATAGATGACTCTATGTCATATGAAGATTTTGCCTTAGCGGTCGGTCAAATATTAAGAGATGAATATGGGCAGCATAACTTTAAACGTTTTATGGAAGTTCTTCATAAAGACCTAGGAATGTAATTTATTTTTACATTACCACAAGTGTGATCCATTACCCACGCGTTTTCTTCTAGCATTTCTTGTGCATGCACGATTTCTTCTTGGTATGCATTCCAATCTTCATCTGCTTTAATCTTATCTTTTATATCTAGCACCTCTGATGTTAGGTATTGACCAACATCACAACCTGATGGAACTGTATGGCCTTTGTATCTACCCATACCTGCACCAGCCATAGGTTTATGACGATCTACGTAAGCATCATGAAAAGCATTAGTAGTTTTCTTAGATCTAAATTTATTGTAGACTAGCTCATTTGAGAATCCATCTGCAAATACAGCAGTCAATTCACCAGATGTATAAATTTCTTTTACCTTTTTTTGGTCTAGTATTAGCTCATTTTCGCTTTCTATAATTTTTGCTATATATGCTTTTGGATATTCCACGTCATATTCAGTTTCTTTACCGTCCATGTATACTACTTTTACTTTTATCATATCTTATAAATTTAATGTTGCATAATTTGATATCTTAAACCAATAATAAGATGTTGCGGGTTTTCTATAACCTTTAGGTCCACCATTCCAGTTCCTTGCCATCTTTTCATAGGAACTATTTAGGTGATATGTATCTGCCCAAATATTAAACATTTCTATTGACTTAGTTGAATCTTTTCTATCTTTATTTCTAAATCTTTTTTCTAGGCCTTGGTTTTTGAGAATACGATTTACTTCCCTAACCATAATAGGTCTAATTTGCAAAAGACCAACTGAAGGCGTTCCTAAATTAAGATCCCCTATCGCATTTGGATTACCACCGCTCTCAATAAAAGCCATGGCCTCTATAAGCTCTTCGCGGTTATCTATCTTTCCATTGATGATGTTAACTTCCTCATCTATAATTTCAATAATAGGATTATCTATAACTTCTGTAGCCTCTTGTTTGGTACTCTTAGATCCTGTTAGAGTAAAAGCAAACACTGAGACCATTATAACATTAATATACTTCATTATCTACACTTAATAGTTGATATCTTTGATGTACCGGTATTAATCATATTTACAACTGCTCCCCAATTTTGATCATCAGCTTCCCATTCAATATCATGAGGTGTATGTTTCATCGACCAGTTGGAAAGTGCATGGCCATTACCGTTCATTTTAAAATCTCCATCAGAATTCTTTTTGAATTTTAGGAAGTGTCTGTTATCACACATACAGCTAATAGTTTCAAAAATAACTTCTCTCAGATTTTCACTGTCATAAAGTTCTGTAAATGTTGGTGGGTTGTGTAATAGTTCCTGATACTTGCTCATAGTTTAATTTTTAATATTATAGTATAAATATAATCAATTTTTTTAGATATTGAACTATAGTTTCACGTTTTGTTTAAAAAGTTATTAACAATTTATTTAAAGATTGTACCAACTAAGGCTATTCCAATTTTCTCTAACCTCGTAGCAGTTCTACCAGACCACATATTGTTTTCTTCTAAGTCACAAGCCCAATCATTAAGAGGCTTTCTTAAAAATAGAATATCTACATGGTCTACTACAAAGTGTTTAACATCTGCGCCATTAGGCAATCTACATTCAAATGCTAGTAGTGAATATACTACATAATTAATTCTAATCTGTAAAAAATTAAAACCCCAAGAATTATCACCATCATGCAATTGTAAGTCTAACACATGTATTGATGTGTTCCATTTTCTAGTTAACCATGCTATCTTTTGTAATATTTTCATCTTCTTTGTTTTTATTTTAAAAATCACCCGGTGCTACCTGGAAACAGCTTAAGCCATTTTCTCTCCACATATTTACAACTTTAGTTCTATCATCAAACACACAGAGTATGCGGTCCTTTTTCTCACCTGGAAATATATCATCTAACCAACCTTTCTTTAACTTATCATCTGGCATAAAAGCCCAGGGATGGCCAGTAGGTCTCATCTTCATAATACTAAATGGGACATTATGTTTATCCAACCATTCAGCAGTAGCGTCTTTAGTTGCTTTGCTTCGACCAGAGAATATCACAATAGTAAAACCTTGAGCATCTAATGTTCTTGCCATTTCAATAACAGGTTCATTAGGCAAGTCTAATTTAATATTGTCAGGATCAAAAAATGTATCCCAATCCATTTTGCCATTTACATTAGTGGAAAGTTTTCTCCTAGCCTCAATATCAGCAAGAGTACCATCAAGGTCAAATATTACTACGTCTTTTTTCATTTCTTTTATTTTAATTGGTTGTGCATACCATAAAGGGTTTGGAAGTTCGGAATAATGATCCCATAACTTTTCCTCCAAAACATCAATGGTTATGTCTTCTTTTAAATTCATTTTGTTAAAGTAATCATTAATATAGAACTATAAAGAATAATTGCGAAAACTATTACAATGTCTACTGAATCTATTTTCTTTAAATATTTTTTAATTGCATTCATAAGTTATCTGTGAGTTAGTATTTCTGCATCAGGGCTGTATATGCAATCTTGTAATAGATCTTCAGTAAATCTAATTAAATCTTCTCTCATGCCCCAACCATTCTTTGCATTAAATTGATCATAGTGAAGTGGTCTACCCTTTAGCCTTGCAACACCTACTGCAAGTATTTCAATTAGATCCGATGCAAAATGAATGTCAGTTTCTTCTTGTCTCCAGAGCTCTTTACCGAATCCTGCAGCTATTGCCATTTCCTTTAGGTTATGGGTAATGTTATGATCTCCAGTCGTTCCTTCTGGTAAATGTAATCTTACGTCTAAACTCATAATTATATTTTGTGTGAATTAATAAATCTGTCTATCTTAAGATCATTTAGTTGTTCAAGTGTACCTTCAAATCCAGGAATGTCCTTCGGTACATATTTGCCTTCCTTATTAAATTGATCTCTTATTTCGTTAGTAAGCTCAGCAACAGAGATTTCCTCATCTCCCATAAAGTCAACTTCATGATCTCGGTATTCATATTTAACATGCTCATTGCATTTTGTAGATATAAGGTTTGAACAAACCTCTTTCAGATCATCACAGTAAGTAACCATATCACCTTCAATATTTTTGATGATAAATGTTTGTCCACCTTTTGGTTTCCAGTGTGGAGTTTGAGAGTCCGAGTAGTTTTCGTAGTACTGAGTAAAAATTCTTAATGTTGCCATAATTCCGTTTTTGTTTTAATTATTAATATATTATAAATATAATCAATTTAAACGGATTCTGAACTATAAATTCACGTTTTTTTCAAAAAGTTATTAACAATTTTAAAACTATGATTAAAATTTTTTCTTTAGTGACTTATCGTTTGGATTTTTCTTAAGATTATTAATTAATGTTTTAGCATCATCAAACGACATTTCATTTTTTTCAACATTCTTTAATACTCTGCACTTATATTCTTGACAAGTATCAGGTCTAACATTATAAATTTTACATAAATTGCAATCATCTAAATGTTCGCATGGCTGTTTTATAAATACTCCAAATGAAGCAGTTGTTTTTTGTGATTTAAACAAATGCATCTTAGATTTGTCAATAACCAAACCTGGGTGTAATACACCGTTACAGCATAATCCACAATCTAAACAAAGATCACTTGCTTTCATTATTATTTTTATTCATTATTAAAAGGTGGACCTTCCAGGACTCGAACCTAGGACCTATTCATTATGAGTGAAGTGCTCTAACCAACTGAGCTAAAAGTCCGGGGTGAACGAGATAGGATTCGAACCTATGACCGTCGCCTTAGAAGGGCGATGCTCTATCCAGCTGAGCTACTCGTCCATGCCACTAGTTAAATATAAAATAAAGTAAACTTAATATTGCCATTCCTACTATTCCTATGAATGCTCCAATATAGGATGCTCTAAGTTGTTCTCTAGATCTGCCTTGTCTATACTTATTATTTTCTTTCATTCTTTTTAGATATTCTTTACCGTTATTTGCAAAATGATTCATTTTATTTCTATTTTTAAATTAAACTAATGCTAAATGAATCTCCTTGTTGAATTGAATCCAATATATGTAATCCTTCTGTTACTTTACCAAATGCAGTATGAACTCCATCTAAATGTTGAGTACCTTGTCGGTTATGGCAAATAAAGAATTGTGAACTACCAGTATTAGGACCAGCATGAGCCATAGATAATACTCCTCTATCATGTATTTGTTTTGCAGCTCCATTATGTTCACATAGTATTTTAGTTCCTGAACCACCTTGACCAGTTCCCTGTGGGCAACCACCCTGTACCATAAAGTTTGGAATAACTCTATGGAATTTCATAGTGTCATAAAATCCTTCTTTAATTAGATTTACAAAGTTAGCAACTGTCTTAGGGGTTGCTCCTTCATATAATTCGGCAATCATATTGCCATGATTTGTAGTAAATTTTACTTTCATTTTATTTTGTTTTTTTAATATTCTAATTCACTGTTTGACCATGCATCGTATACTATTTTCATTAACCCTCCGTCAATGTCAGCGTCTTCCCAGTCTCCACCAACAAATTCTAAAAAGCAGGTTTCTTTTGGGGTTTCAGCAATTCTACAAATTATAGTTTCACCATCAATCTCTAAAGTATATTCTTTAGTGGTAGACCACCATACTTCTTTGTTTTCAATTATTCTAATGTCTGCCATTATATTTTTGTTAAATTTTCCAATGAAATCATTTTGTCATAATAAGAAGGCATGTCTTTAGGGAATGTTTTGTAACCGTCTGGTCTAATGTAAGCTTCACGCCTACTCCCTCCGCCATTACTTATTACAATACCTGTGCGTTCTGTATCTCTAAACACTGGAAGTACTACACCCTTTCTATCGGTCTTTCCTTCAGGATGGGGTACACACATCATTGGTTCGATCCACTTTACTTTATCTCCTTTTGCTAAATTTTCCATTTTTGTTTATTTTAATTGATTATATTTTAAATATAAACTATCTACACTTATTCTGAAAGTTTTTAGTAATTCTTTTTTAAGACCATCCATAATACAACATATACCCAAAAAGCTGCAGGTATAAAAAATAGAAACCCAACCCTCCATAAGATTGAAGGTATTCCTGACCATTGTCCTAACCCTTGGCAAACTCCGCCGATGTATCCGTTTCTTCTGTATAGTTTTTCATTCATGTTTTTATTATTTTTATTATTTTATAGTACCGCTGGGCGGACTCGAACCGCCACGAGCTTTCAGCTCAACAGATTTTAAGTCTGTCATGTCTACCAATTCCATCACAGCGGCATTCATTAAAATTCCATATCTATTGTCATTGGTTTGTTTACCTGGTCATATCTTTCGTTTAATACTGATGCATTAATGAAATGTGTACCATTGTGGAATTTATAACCATAACTTCCATGTATATGTCCAAACACATGAATCTTCGGTGGTTGCTCATCTACTTTAACTCTTAATAATTCACAACCAAGATTTCCTTCATTATGAGGTGGGCCACTAATATCTAAATGACCTTGTGGTGGTCCATGTGTAATAAGAATATCTGTATCTTTTGGAATTACATTCCACTTTTCTTCGAGTTCTTTACCAGCTCTAGGAAGATTAAATGCCCAATTGTGAAACTCAGGTTGCCATGGTGAACCATAGATTTTAGCCATTGATTCATCATTACCAACTTCAATCCAATCATCTTGCAGGTAATCTATACTTTTATATGAGTTAACAATTTCCATTGCTTTTCTTGGATTATCCTCAAACATTCTATCATGATTACCTGCTATGAATATCTTATGGTCATAATTATCTATATCATCAAACCATTCACAGAAATCGGTGATATCATGTTCACTATAACCACTATTCATTATATCCCCAGCATGAATTAATATATCACCACCAGGCAAATCTAATTGTTTATGCTTAGTATGTGTATCTGATATAAAGGTTACTTTCATTTTGTTTAATTCTTTATTTAAAATTCCATATCTAGTGCTACTGCGCTACGATGTTTTTCTGGACAATTATATTTTATTAAAAATTCTAGCATTGTACTACGAGTTCCACCATTTACTGTTGATGACCAATCTTCTATAATAATTTGTTCGCCATCTCTTGTTTCTATAATGTCATACCAATAACCTAGTACATCGTCAAAACCCCAATTAAGATCAACATGTACATTGTCTTCTGTTACTCCATGCATTCTTGAATTGTATCTACTCATTTTATTTAATTTTAATTATTTCCAGTGTATCCCATTATAAATTTGATAATACAGTATGGCCATGCAATAACCCAAAACAGTCTCTGCCAGTTTGAAGTGTTTAATCGCTTAGGTGAATCCATCTTCCACATTAGTAATTCAAATCCTGCAGAAAATCCAACTCCGCACATTAAGTATTTTAATATTGTTAAGTGTATCATTTGATCCATTCCATATAAGCCATCTCGTATGCAAGAACTCTATCCAAATCTGGATCTTCTTTTATAAAAGTATTAGCAGTTAGTGTTACCTCTTCTCTAAGACTGTATGCATTTGCTTCAGTTAAGATTTCGTCTATTTGTATTTCTTCTGTCATTTTGAGCCTAGTATCATTAAAGTAAAAAATCCAATCACTGTAAGAATATTAATTATTGTATAAATTCTTTCTTCTTTCATATCTCTTTGTCTTTACTAGAATCTATTAATATTCCACATATAAGTAATCCGCAGGCTAATGGGATATGCCAAGCAAAACTCTCACCACTAGCAATTGCCCATGTTAGTAAAGCTATACCTAATAATGTTAAACCTAACCACCTGTTTTCTTTAATCTTTTTATTCATATTTACTTTCCTTTATTTTTGTTAGTTCTTTTAGCTTTGCATTCTTTATAGGGCGGTCGCACATCCGTCGCACATTTTCCCAATACTCTGAAGGCACACTATCCCATCAAGCTTAATATAGATTGATAGATCGCAAACCCTAAAGCAATTACTACTAACCCTCCCAGTGCTACAACCAATAGCTGTCCACAGAATAGCGCGCAGCTCTCACAAAATCTAATTACTTTAGTCTTCATTTTTAAATACATTTTTAATTTTAGTCTTTTTAGAATTACTGTCTACTGCAGCTCTTTCCATTATATCTTCGATACCGCCTTCGCGTGGATCTTCTTCGTATACTTCTATATAGTCTAATACATCAACTAGTTCCATAGTCGGACAGACCTTCGGAATAACAAAAGCCTTATAGTCGGTACCCTTACCAAACTCAGGTTGACTTCTTAGTGCCTTACGGAAACTAGAGTTAGCAAATCCGAGCGGTATAGCAGGTCCGTAATAGACTGCGTTCAACCCGTCCACTTTATAATGTCCACCAGTCGCGCCGCATTGGCAATATCTGGTAGCGTATGATAGTTTAACGATATCCTCGCAGTGTTTACAGAATAGTAGTTTCATATCTTTTTCTTTTGCTCTTTGTTTTGCTCTTTCTGCAATATCTCGTAGATCTTCTAGCAACATGTGCAGTCCTTCCATAGTTTTCCGTTTCTACAAGTTTCTCCCATTGACTCACAGGTGCTAATTCCATAAGCGCTTGCCGTTCCACAGGCAGGTTGTATACTAGGTTCAGTTAGTAGGCGGATGCTCTCCTTGATATTTATGTTACCATCAGTATGTAAGAGCCGGATATCTGTTTGCCATTCAGCAGACCTAGTCAGA
>Ga0209092_10002517_pt1 | contig 16817 bp, 13 predicted proteins | sample FraStrMetagenome_FD_187446 | JGI IMG/M metagenome (GOLD analysis project Ga0209092, IMG submission 187446) | Marine eukaryotic phytoplankton communities from Arctic Ocean - Fram Strait ARC3M Metagenome (SPAdes) (version 2) | ecosystem: Environmental > Aquatic > Marine > Oceanic | place: Fram...
AGTTTGACATCTATCAGACATGGCTCGTGCAGGACAAGATATGGGTTTGGGAATAAGGAGACGTGCTAATTCATAATCTGCATCCGCTAAGGCCGTATCTATCGATGCTTCATTCAATGCTTCATTCGATGGTCTATGTGGTTTCGTAACTTGTTTAGGAAAAGAAGTGAGAAATGAGCTTTTAATTGGAAGTGTTCTCCATTCTGCCACTAATTGCCGATCTACCCAAGACAAGCTACTAAAAGGAGGTAAATCATCTTGATCCTCTAATATTGTTTGTAAGTTCACGTTTTGCTCATAAATTTTATCACCACGATTATTTTCGTTTTGGGCTTCAGATGGCCGAATATAACCACTACTATTTCCTATGTCAGAATTCCGATGATGTCGCAGTCCTCGAGCAGCGTAAGAAATTCTGGCATGATATACTATTGTTCGAAGAGAGGTTTGAACCAACTCCCTAGCTGCCATGGGTAGAGTTGTGCTGATTTCATTATGAATAGTTTCTTTCCAGGTTGTATTTGTGGATGATTGGGAATAAGATGGATTTGTGCAAGTGGAAATTGAGGAGCTTGTTTCAGCTGATGTATTTATAGCTTTCAGTGCAGTGATGTCAGGCGATGTATTAGAATTAGCGGATGAAAGTGTAGACGCAGATTTATATGTTGTGGCAGTTGATGTTGTGGATGTTGTTTTAGTTGAAGATTGATTTTGGGAGTTTCCCTTTGTTATATCCTTGGATGCAGAATCTATCATAATAATATGGAAAAAAATATAGGAATACATAATTCTTTCATGAGAACAAATTTGAAAAAAGGAAGAAACCTTTTTTGCAATGACCGCTTGTATTCACGACTGAAATACAATTGAAATGTTGCCTACACTTACTTGATTGTCGTTCGTCTATTTTCATTTTGATTTCATCCTCATCGTCATCATTATCTATCTCTTTTTGTTCATGAGCATCGACGATACCTGATTGATTACGTTGTTGCTCAAAGCAATCGAAAATCCATGAAGGCGGGGGCAAAAGCACGTCGTCGTCCTCCTCGTCTTCATCATAGAGTGGATGTAGGGATGTTAATGGTACATCATCGTCTTCTTCTATCTGATGTTTATTTGATATTGATAGAGGATTGAGCTCAGATGGAGGATTTACAGTTGTCTCCATGTTGTCTGCATAGCCAATTCGTTCTTGCTCCTTTTTTGATTTGGTCACACCTAGATCTGGATTTTTTTTCTTTAAAAGGGGGAGAGGCTTTGTGTTCCGATGAAGCCCCGAATTGTTCCTAAATTCTCTTTTTCAAAGTAGGGAAAGTAGTTAGTGTCATCTAAGTAGTTTGAAAATTTCTGTATGTGTAGATTCAATATGATAAACACAGAAATCCTTGAGGAAAGAAGTGCAAGTCGTGGAAAGGCATAACTAACTAATCAAAGTGCAAAGTGCGTTGATGAGGTTTTCCTATATATAAATTGGAAATGATGTAATCGAAGTTCGAGGATTTCCATTTCGAGCATCAGAACATTCGAATTCTGTGATACCTAAATAGGAAGGTAAGCGTGCAGATACTTAAATGCATTGTGATTGATGTCATCTTTCGTTCCTACTGAGTACACTGCCCTTCCATTTCCTCCTAGACAGGGATAGTGACACACATGTAATAGTAGAGAATATCATCCTATCTATTTCGAATATTATTTTTCCGCATAATTAAAAATATCATAACAAATCTATATGGACCACATTGGTGAGTCTAAGAAAAGGAATCGCCGCAAAATTCCCAAATTCATTTAGATGAGCTATTGGCATTCTACGAGAGATCTTCTACTGTAGGATATAGGTACGGGATTTTGGAATACAAAAACACTCCTGAGAAAGATTAAAAATTCTTCAACACTCGATCACGAACGAATTTCGAAAGGAACATTCTTCCAAACAATAACAAAAACAACTTTGATCATGTCACCAATTTCAAAACTTAGCCTGTTGGCCTTAACAGTATCATCATCGTTTCTCAATGTTGCAGCTCAAGCCTCTGATTTTAAAGCTGAATTCAAAGTAAGTTCCATATGAAAATTATCTTTCGGGTCCCATATAGAAGAATTGTAGGAAGTTTCAACGCCATAGTTCGTTTCTATGATGCGACAATGTATTTGTGGACATTCGTTACCCCATAACATTCTTACCTTCTTTTTCAAAGTCATGAGTAAATTATTGTTTGTTTCTAAACTGTATCAAATCATTTCGATATTTTTATGGAACAGATCATGGAAGGCCACACTGTGATGGATGACTACTCTTCCCCCTTACCCATTACCTACATTAACGCGGACTCACTTCCAGACAACTACAATTGGGCCAACGTGAATGGAAAAAGTTATTTGACTCATAGCTTAAATCAGCACATTCCTCACTACTGTGGAAGTTGCTGGGCACACGGTAGCTTATCTGCATTGGCGGACCGTATTAAAATTGCGCAAGATGGTCAAGGTGATGACATTAACTTGAGTATTCAATATGTTCTCAATTGCGGTACGAAAGTAGCTGGAAGTTGCCACGGCGGATCTGCCACAGGAACATATGAATTTATCAAACAAAGTGGATTTGTTCCCTATGATACTTGTTTGAGTTATATCGCTTGCTCTGCCGAAAGTAAGGAAGGCTTCTGTGAGCATGTTGACACCACCTGCAAACCCATCAACACCTGTCGTACCTGCAATACCTTTTCAGAGCATGGTGGAAAATGCGTGGAAATTGATGAGTTCCCTAATGCAACGATCGCTGAATATGGAACGTACAGTCTTGACGCGGATGCTATCATGGCGGAAATTTATGCTCGTGGACCCGTTGCAGCTGGAATCAATGCGGAACCAATTGTTCAATACGATGGAGGAATTGTGAAGGATCATAGACTTTTGCACAAGATGGTGAACCATATTGTAAGTATTGTTGGTTGGGGTACTGAAGAGGAGACGGGTACAAAATATTGGATCATTCGAAACAGTTGGGGAACCTACTGGGGAGAAATGGGATTTGTCAAGGTGGAAATGGGCAAAAATGTACTAGGAATTGAATCTGAAATATCTTGGGCAACTCCCGGATCATTTACCGTGGTAAATAAGGCTTGCTATGAGGATGGAATGAACTGTAATAACGGACAAGGAACACATTTCTATGAAGACCCTTCCTTGAAACATATGGAATCGAACGAGGAAGTGCTTGAGTCTGTGTCCAAGAATCTCCGCACTGAATAAATAGGAAACTTAGTATAATTACCTGCATTTATGTCCAACTACTCTCTGAAAAAGAGGAACGCAATGTATCTTAGTCTATCATTATTCTTTTTCTTTCATTTTTATGTTTCTTGTGAGTATTGTAGTTCTGACTCCCATCATTTTCATTAGGCATGTGATCTTTACATGATCGAAAACCAAAATAATACGGATCCGTAGTGATAATAACAATTGATTCCGGATGTGCAAGATTGAATAGGCATTGCAAAGTACATCATTGCATACGATCTAGTAATGGAATCAACGCACAAAGAAATTGATTTTCCACCATTGTCACGAGATATATTCTTTCCAATGATCCACTTTGTATGCTTGTTTTAGTTCATCAAGGACATGTGCAAAAGACCAGGATCAAAATCTCCAAAAAAATGACACGAATTTTTGTATGTTGAAACAACCTCCTATGTACATTAAATATGAGATTTTTTATTTAGAACCTTCCTACTGAAAACACGTACAATAGTTATTAATTACCAAAATAATCCATCTTGTCGAAAGCTTTCTTATATATTATTCATCATTGTTGAGTTGTAGTGAAGCAGTCAAGCAGCCGTCAAAGTATTGCCGCCAAAGGTTCCTGTGAAGAATGATTGAATCTCTGACCATTTTCTCCAAGAGTAAGTAGACAACATGTACGAGTCATTTGATAGGGATCTTTCAGCGATATACTTGATGTAGATTTCAATCCAATATTGTGCAGTCACTATTTCTTCCTGCTCTCATCATGTACCGCTTGTACTGAATTCCACACAGCTGGTATCACATTATATCAACATGAAGGTCCAAAATCAAATCTCTCGTCATCCTCCTCCTCTTCCTCCATTTCCTCTCTGAATACCAATGCCAATCCTATGAACAAATCCAACAATACTAACATACACCGCGACTTACTGAATCAGTTCATTTCGACGGCACTTTTAAACCCTAGCATGACGAATTCGAAAGAACTAACATCTCATCAAATGGTCCTTTCTCCTATTTCCACCAATTCCGCCAAAGCATCGAATGCTAACAAAAGTATAAGCACGTCGAAAACAGGAATGGTGGCTCAATGGCAAACTCTCTCCAGTCAACCTTGGATTGCAGTAGTATTTTATTCTGAATTATTCCTATCCTCCAAAAAGGATTTAAGTTATATTCCTCGATTTTTACAGAGTGTACTAAAGGAATATGAATTATTTTATCATCAGTCTTCGACAGCCGAATCTAGAAATGATGACAGTACTTTTATTTTGACAGTGGATTCTTCCCTCTTTGATAATACCTTTGAGGCGTTATGGAAACGAATGGAACACTGGAATCAGTTGGCCAACCGCAATACTAATAGTAATAATGCTGCTTCTTCTAATGCATCTACTTCTTTGACAAGTAAAGGCAAACAACAACATGGTAAATCCACAAATGACAAAAAATCACTCAAAAAAAAGACTGTGTGGCATGATGGAACTGGGAAAGTCACCAAAGCTACCTTAGCACAATTGGATCGTAGTAAAAAATCGGATACTGATATTGATCCGATTGAAGCAGCCATGGCAGAGGATTCCGTAGCTTTGCAAGAAGCTCGAAGAACATATTTACCGTCAGACACTGAAATTCCAAGTTGGTTAGAACAGGAAGATGCTATGGATTATTCTTCAAAAGCTACTGAAAAATCCTCACAGCAACAGGGGTGGAGTTTTCAATCGTTGTATGATAATTTGTCGTCTCAAAAAACTTTATCCGAAGAGGATTTACAGCAATCTCTGGATCAAATGAAACAAATGCTCATCTCCAAAAATGTCGCTCAAGAAATTGCGATTGAAATTTGCAATGGCGTCAAATCCAAACTAGTCGGTAGTCGAACTACCTTTTTCTCGCGTACATCTACCACCATTCAAGCAGCATTAGAATTCTCCATTCAACAAATATTAAGCTCACATCGAAATATTGATATGCTCCGTGACATAGATCAAAAACGATCCTCTCGTACCAATCGTCCCTATATCATCGTCATGGTAGGAATCAATGGAGTTGGTAAAAGTACCAGTCTTGCCAAATTGGCCTATTATCTCCAATCCAACAATTGCTCACCCTTATTAGCGGCGTGTGATACCTTTCGTAGTGGGGCTGTGGAACAATTAGGCGTCCATGCGAAATGTTTGAATTTACCCCTCTTTCAAAATGGATATGCGAAAGATCCTAGCAAAGTCGCCACCGCCGCAATTCAACATGCTACCGAAACAAATCGAGATGTTGTTTTGATTGATACCGCTGGACGGATGCAAAACAATGTCCCACTCATGAATGCCTTGCGGAAATTAGTTTCGGAAAATTCTCCCGATTTGATTGTGTTTGTGGGGGAAGCACTTGTCGGAAATGATGGTTTGAATCAATTGCAATTGTTTGATAAGGCGTTGTCGAATGCTAACCGATCCGGTGTGGATGGGATTATTTTGAGTAAATTTGATACAGTGGGTGAAAAAGTGGGTGCTGCGCTAAGTATGGTGAAATGGAGTGGAAAGCCTGTTTTGTTCACTGGTATTGGTCAAAAATATGGTCATTTGAAAAAATTGAGTGTGAATGGAATTATAAAGAGTTTGTTTAGTTAAATTGTGGATGAGTGACAATAAAGTACTTGCCTGATATTTATCCATCAAGCTTTCGACCCAATATTGGAAATGTTATCTGACAATAAACACTTTTAAGAAACTATTTTGAATATGTAATACGTTTTTCATATTTATGTTTAGGATGATAAATGTCATGACAAAAAAGCATGATTTCCGAAAAATGTGATGACTCGCTACATATTTTCTCAAAAGTTATATATTGATTCTATATAGAGTAAAGCCTCCTATGGTTTATCGTCGTGACGACATTGTACTACGAAGCTACACTATGTGCAATCAATTCAATCTTCACCGCACAAAAATAATAAATTTAATAAAAAAAAGAAGGTAACATTCGCATTCCACTTTCCAGATTCGTGCCATCTTCTTACTGCGTCATTGAATCAAGAATTACACATTTTTAACTTTCACTTGTCACAACACCGACAAGACCTACCAATACAATCGCTTTGTAATCCATTTAAGTTGCACTCATCTAAAATCATCCAACAATGCTTATAAGAACCAGTCGCCGAACTCTTGCCTCTTTTTTGACATCCACAGCAGCACCATTCCCTCCAGGTCGTGCTTTAAGTACCACATCTTCACCATTGGCCTTCCGTTCTCTATCTTCCACCAACAGGGCAGCACAAACATTTGCAAACGATCAAATGAATGCATCTAAGATTTATCCACGTGCTACTCAACTCTATTTCTCTTCGTCTTCCACACCCTCGGGAGATGACATTATGGAAGCCTTTCCATCTTCCTCCTCCTTTGTTGGAAACAATGTCTCCAATGCCATGTTGGCCTTGGCAAATGCAGATGCTATTTGCTTTGATGTGGATAGTACAGTTATCACAGAAGAGGGGATAGATGTATTGGCAGATAGTTTAGGAAAAGGCAAGGAAGTAGCTGACTTTACACGACAAGCCATGGGTGGAGATATGAAATTTGAAGATGCCCTTGCAGCACGATTGGGATTGATGGAACCTTCAAAAGCATCTATTGAAAAATGTCTAGAAGAGCATGGGATAAATCTAAGTCCAGGGATTGATCGATTAGTTGAGGTCTGCCATAAGAAGGGTATTGATGTATTTTTAGTTAGTGGAGGGTTTCGTATTATGATTGAACCCGTGGCCAAACAATTAATGATTTCGAAATCAAATATTTATGCCAATACTATTTTGTTTGAGGAAGATGAGGAAGGAACCTACAAAGGTTTTGATGCGACAGAACCCACCTCGGCAGATGGAGGAAAACCTAAGGCTCTCAATATGATCAAAGATGAATTTGGATACCAAACAATGATCATGGTGGGCGATGGTGCCACAGATGCTCAAGCTAAACCACCAGCAGATGCTTTCATTGGATTTGGTGGCGTGGTTGTGAGAGACAAAGTAAAGGATGCAGCTTGTTGGTTTGTCAATGATTTTGAAGATATGATTCGGGTAGTGGAGGAATTCGCACCCAATGATAGAAGGAATGCCTAAATTATTACATTCTAACTTCTAACGTACAATAAGCCATCATCAGATTTTATTTCATACTCACCTTTATCTATATTGCAAAATAAGATATTTTCAGGAAAAAAATAGGAATGTCATTCCTTGAATTCAATTATCATTATTGCATCTCTACTATCTATTCCATTCAAATGTGATCCTATATTGGTGCACCGACTAAGAAAGTAAGCACGTTAGTTGATAGAACCGGAATCATGAAAGCATGTTGTGGGAGAGTAATTTTTCTTTCAGATTGTTTTTCTTTTTTTTAATTCTCTATTGGATGTACCGTAGGCATATATTCATCGTACGTCTTTCCTATATTAGGGCACTGGTCCCGTCGTCTACGGGGACGGGGGTAAGTCCATCAATGTGCCTTCAGCATTTCATTTTTTGATGTTGAGCAGGACCAATGATGGTAGAACCGACTTCATCATCATTATCATCATCATCATCATCATCAAACACAAAATGGGAATTTTCGAAATTAGGAAACGCTTCCGATTTACCAAACAACAAAGAAAATTATGCTCAGGGCTGTCAAATTTCACCGGATGGACTTTGTGTGTTAACCTCCACTGCATCTGATCACATTCTTCGGTTATACAATACCCCATCACGACAAGAAGGTCCAGCGGAAACAAATCCTCCATTGGAGCAACCGGCAGTTTTATCGTTCAAGGAAGCAGATTGCATACGAGATTATAGCTGGTATCCAAAAATGAATTCTTACGATCCAAGCACATGTGTGTTTTTATCCACCACAAAGTGAGTTTTTTTCATATCCCATATTTGTGCCTGTTTGACTCCGTGCCTAATTTGAACATTCTCAAACGTTGCTTCCCCTAAGAGAACAGCCACTTCATCTAATTGATGCCTACACGTCTGAACTTAGGGCATCGTATCTCCCTTACAATGATAAAGACGAATTGTCATCACCTGTCTGCACTGCATTTTCACCTGACGGGACACGTATCTTAACAGCAGGAGATATCCAACATTCATCGGCAAGATCGATATCCATTTTTCATACCATGATTCCCGGTAAACAAAGCCATACATGGAAATTAGGGAAAACACGTAAATCAAAAGATGGACAAAAGGGTATGATATCGACAATGGCAATGACTTCCATGATAGGAGCAAACAATATAGTGGCAGTGGGTACAAGGAGCCCATCTTCTATTTATTTGTATGACGATCGAGTTGATCAATCTATTGGTGAGATTCATACCTTCAGTAGTTTAGACTCACATGCTCTTGTGAGGCATGGTAAACGGCATTCTCGGAAGTATCAAAAATCAACTGGAATGAAACGGAAACGAAGTGAAGAAAGTGTTTCCAATAATACACTTGGTGTGACAGATCAGGATGAAAATTTACTTGATTTTTTCTCGAAAGCTAAACAAAATTGGTATCAAACAAATGCAAAAGGGACAGGTATTAATCAGCTTCAATTTGGAAAAGGTTCCCATAATTCTCATTTGTTATATAGCTCGGCTAGAAAATCCAACACAATCATGGCTTGGGATTTACGAATGTTAGGATCCTCCGAGGAATACACATCTAAATCTTTGCTGTATCAAATCAATAATTCTATACCCTCCCCTGTCACGTTTGAAAGAGAAACTTGTTTTACCAATCAAAGATTGCAATTTGACATTGATCATGAAAATAATCTGCTTTATGCACCTACACACAAAAATTGTCAAGAGAATCAGAATGAATATTCCATTCGCATATTTAATGCTTCCACAGGTGAATATCAACATGAATGGAATGGTTTTCATGATGCTCCGAATGGGATTTCTGTTTCTTCTTCGTCTCCTCTCATGAAAAGCCCATGTGTCGCTATTTCGTTTGGAAAAAGACATTTTCCTGATTTTGAAAATCATGTCGAAGACGATTTAGATGATTCTATAATGAATCACGAAAGAGTTGGTGGATTAGAATTTTATACTCTCATGGGTCTGCATGAACAGTCCAAAGAAGAATTAAATGATATCAAAATTGAAAATATTGATTCATGATGAGGTAAGCCTCACAATGTTTCCTTAAAAGATCATTGCAAAACTTTTGGATACATCAACATGATGTATTTATTATTATATACTACATCTGCCAAACATGATGTATAATTCATATAAATCAACTACACTAAACGAAACTAAAATAGAATGAAACCATAGAATCAAATAGGCGAAGTCGCGTTCTTTCTCTCATTGTTCAATTCGAATCCTTTTTGATAACTACCATGAATTTCCCAGAGATTTGCATTATCTGCATCCTCTTTTATTACAATCTTCTCTGGATTTTGTGTAAAACGTTTTATTTGACTATCATACTCAATAATTAAAATTCCTAGGGAAAGCAAGTCGCCATGCATTGCGCATGTTGCAACTTAGTTCGGGATGATTTGTCTCAAATTCTGTTGGTGCTTCTGCATAACATACAATTACTGTATTAACAGCTGAACCCACGACGCTCATGAGAACGCTTTCATAATGACAGCACAAAACAGAAATTCGATAAAGATTTAGTGTATATAAGTGGTAGTTTATGTTTTTGCACAAAAATCACGAGAACATACCTTGACAAACCAAAACCAATCAATGCCCCTAAGCTTAAAGGAATTACGTCGCCTAAATGTAATTCCAACATTCTAGCAGTAATAACTGCGACCGCACCTGTAATTTGACCCACGCCAAGACTCATAATGAACAACACACTATCCGCCAAGTTATCTGTAATAATTGTTGTCCATCCACGGGTTCTGAATAAGCGTGTCGCATTCCATCCCGCCTCTGCGAAATTGTACCCATAAATAGATACAAAAACAAATGCCCATTGATTGAAACATGCTGTGATCCTCGCCATAAACCCTAAACAACAATCTAGACAACAAAAAAGGACGTTATCATCTAAATCATCATCTCTGAGGCTTTTTATAATTGATTGAATAGATTCTAAAATGGCAACAAATATGCTTCCAAAACATATAGAACCAAAGTTATAAGTGACTGCGCGTACCCAGGACATAAAGACAGCTGGAGAAAAACAGCATAAATAATGCTTTTGGTTTGTGAACCACCAAGAGGCCACTGTACCTGCAACGGTCACATGAACCACATTTTTGATTATTTGAAAGGTCCAATAAAATGAAAATAACAATCCACCTACTACCATGAGATTTATATCGTTTTGGCAGTTCAATCCACCATTGCAATCTCCTACTTCATACAAAACCGATACGGATATCAATATCCATATAATACTCCAACCAAATAAAAGGATTATCGAGGAGTAGGCATGCACCAGCAATTCCAAATTATTTTGTACTGCAGTTACAGCCGTACCGAGATTTGCAGCAGCGAATGGAATACGTTCCCACTGAGAATAGGTATACCATGCTAGAAGAACAAATGCTAAAAATCCAGCCAGGATTAATAAATGGAAATTTGTGAGATATCCAATGACAATAATGGCAAGAGGTACCAGTAGATTCCATAGAAGTGAGAATTTGATAAGAGTTCGAGGTAGAAAAATCATTAGTGGAAGTGACATCCCTGCTAGGAAAAAACCAGCTCCTCCAGCTATTGCCACCATAATAAGGATTTCATTCATATCAAAGTCAGAATCATTGATGTCTTCGAGTTTTCGTATTTGCTTATTTAATATACTTTCCACGGCAAACCTAGACATTTCTAGCAAAGATGACACAGAGCTTGCTGTAGGTGTGTAAAGTCTTCGATTTCCGAACTGTTGACTCAAATCATCGTACAGTAGAGGTATAAACTTGATGCCTAAACCCATCATGACTACCAAGTGAGTGTAGAATAAGATACCACAGAACAAATCATTGTATCGTTTTGGTTGAACTTCGCCTTTCGTCCACTTATACGGATCACTTTGTTGCTCGAGATCAGCACCATCTATGTATTGATCATTTTCATAAGGAGAAGTTAGAACTGGTGATGGAGAAGATGAATTTTGCTCATGATTCGGAGCCTCTTTTTGATTTGTTTGCACGTATGGTTTAGGGTGACTATAACCAGAAGCCTGTGGTTTTCCATAGGAATCTGTGGTATAATAAGGTTCACTTGACATATTCACAATTTAATTTTATATTAGTGTTGCTCCTTCTCGGAAACTGAATTTTTATTTCAGTATCATGTCTTTCTTGTTATGTGAGTATTTCGTCCATAATTCTGTTGTCTTTCAAACATTTAATGCATACACATGGTCTCATTCGTTTCTTGACGTGTGGGGGGGGCTAAAATATCCTTAAATATGCTTTAAAGCGATAATCAAATACACAAAATTCCCACTATTCCGGAAAATAATTTCTGTTGCGATTCTACAACAGCAAGATTAAGCATGTGTGACTATTAATTTTTTTAAATAAAAGTGGAAAAACTCTTGCAGCAGGGCTATATTGTTTTATATTTTACCCTTTTATTCTAGGTAAATAGCCAGTTTTATCATGATTAATTTTGGCGCCACAGTTGAACTCGTAGCAAGTTCAAGTGCAAAAAAGTTTCTGACAAATATTGTTCAAATGATTTGACTTCTGTATTAGCTGCATTCCTTATTTTGCGGAAGGGCACTCTTAGCCCGACTTGTGTATCATTATTTCTTCCCAGATTATATTGTAACGAATAGATGGATTATTCCTCTTCCAAACAAAAAATAACTCCGTCACGGGGAATCGAACCCCGGTCTCCCGCGTGACAGGCGGGGATACTAGCCACTATACTATGACGGACCTGATATTGTGGTGCCTTTTGATATTAAAAAAATATACATTAAACAAAAGTACGATAATAATATGAGAAAAAATTCGATAATTATACTCTAGAGCAGGGTGCAAATGATGATTCATTTCACATCAACTATTAAATAATTCAAAACCAAATGATAGAAATAAATACAACAATTATGTCAAACAGAATTTATTGTTTCTCTTCAAATTATAAAACTTTTTTGTAGCTTTCCTTCATAATTACGTGTTTTCGTTGACTTGATCTATATGTTTATGATTACATGAGTTATCATTAAAAACATTGAGAATGGGATTTCAACACCTTAGACAAAAATCGGCATATATATAATGATACTGCTGCCTTCACTTTCACTATGAAAATACAATATCATCCAAAGTATTCTTAATTTATACATTTATGGGAGAAGAGGAAATTCCACGAGAATACTACAAATGAGAAAATAGGAATTGAAACTATTCTTTTGTTACCGCTGCTTGAGCGGCTGCGAGCCTTGCAATGGGGACCCTAAATGGAGAGCAACTAACATAGGTCAAATTGGCGTCATTGCTGAAGAATCTCACCGAACGGGGATCTCCTCCATGTTCACCACAGACACCAATTTTTAAGTCTGGGTTGACTGATCGACCTTTTTCTACCGTCATTTGAATTAATTGCCCAACACCTTCAGTATCAATTGTAACGAATGGATCATCCAATAATATATTATTTTCTAAATAATCAGGCAAGAATGTCCCTACATCATCTCGTGAATATCCAAATGTCATCTGAGTTAAATCATTTGATCCAAAGGAAAAAAAGTCAGCCTCTTTGGCAATGATATGAGAAATCAATGCTGCTCGAGGAATCTCAATCATTGTTCCGATTTGATAATCACAAGTTTTCCCTTTTTCTTCAAAGACTTTGTTAGCAGTTTCGCGTATTAGTGCTGCTTGATGGCGGAATTCCTCTACTTTTCCAACTAGAGGGATCATAATATCGGCTTTAGCATCGATTCCATCCCCAATCGCATTCAACGCCGCTTCCAAAATAGCCCGCGTTTGCATTTCAATAATGGAAGGTCGAGTGATACCCAATCGACATCCCCGTAGTCCCAACATTGGATTTACCTCTTGGCTTGATTCCACTTTTTCAATAAGCTCCTCTGGACTAATATCCAATTGTTGTGATAAGCTATTGATTATTTCATCATCGTCTACATCTGGTAAAAATTCATGCAAAGGCGGATCCAATAGACGAATCGTAACAGGTTTTCCATCCATTGCCTTAAATATTCCATAGTAATCAATACGTTGATAATTTAACAATTGCTGTAGAGCTAACTCTTCCTGTTCTGCAGTTCCTAAAATAAGTTGCCTTACTTGACGAATTCGTTCAGGTTGGAAGAACATGTGTTCAGAACGACATAACCCAATGCCACTTGCTCCATTTTTCACCGCCTCTTTGGCATCATCAGGAGTATCGGCATTTGCTAAAACGTCAATGGTACGCAATTGATCGACCCAATCCATGAAAACTTTCAGATCACCAGTGATAGAAGGAGGGGCAACCAATTGTTTTCCATACAGTACCTCTCCTGTAGCCCCATTCAAACTCATCATAGTTCCTTCTACAAATGACATGGAGGAACCATCTGTGGCAATGACACTCATCTCTCCACTGTATTCATTAATGGTAATCGCATTGCATCCACAAATACAAGGTCGACCCCATCCTCTTGCAACGACTGCTGCGTGAGATGTCATACCACCTCTTTTTGTAGAAATGCCATGAAATAATTGAGCTAAGGTATATACACGTTATGGTGCAAAAGATAAGCATGAAGAACTTACCTAGCTGTAAGTATACCTTCAGAAGCATACATGCCCTCAATATCATCTGGACTTGTCTCATCTCGAACTAAAATTGTAGGAATACCTTTTTTTTCATTCTCAACTACTTTTTCATTGGTAAATGCCAAAACTCCAACAGCAGCTCTGAAAAATGATAGAACAGCAACGCAAATAATGAGAAATTGTCATTCGAAAGAAAAAAAATGAGTATCAACACATAAATTGCTCTTACCCTGGAGATGCTGGTAATCCTTTTGCCAAAACAGCATCCTTATACTTTTTACTAGATATTTCGGAGAACGTGGGATGTAACAATTGAGCCAAATGGTCAGGGGTGACTTTTCCAACTGCTTCTTCCTTGGTGATGAGGTTTTCTTGAGCCAAGTCCACGGCAATTTTGACAGCTGCTCCTCCTCCTCGTTTACCACTACGGGTTTGCAACATGAATAATTTCCCTTCTTGGATGGTAAATTCAATATCCTGCATATCTCCATAGTGTTTTTCTAAGATTTGTGTATTTTTATGAAATTCTTGGTATACATCTAATGATCATAAAGTTATGCAGAAAGAAGTTGTTGGAATCTGTCTGTGGTCTATGCAGTTCCTGAATTTTACAAGAAATATTCTCACTCACCTGGCATTTCATTCTCCAGCTCAGAAATTGGTTTCGGAGTCCTGATCCCAGCCACTACATCTTCACCTTGAGCATTGATTAGAAACTCCCCAAACAATTCTTTTTCGCCTGTATTTGGATCTCTCGTGAAACAAACTCCAGTGCCACTCGAATTGCCCATGTTTCCGAATACCATAGCTTGAACATTTACAGCCGTTCCCAACAAGTCACGAATATTTTCCACTTGGCGATACTTCACCGCACGATGACCCATCCATCCCTGAAACACAGCTCCAATCGCCAATTGGAGCTGCTCATAAACATCTTGAGGAAATTCTAAATCGTTTTCTTTGTAAATAGTCTTAAATCTCTCAACAATCTCTTGCAATTGTTCAACACTCAAATCCGAGTCCTCGTCAACCTTGTTCTCATATTTCACATTGTCCATTTCATCTTCAAACTCAGTACGAGGAATTTCTAATACAACATTCCCAAACATTTCCAAAAATCGGCGATAGGAATCCCATGCAAAACGTGGATTGGAAGTTTTTTCTGCCAATCCTTTCACTACGTCATCATTCATACCTAAATTTAACACGGTATCCATCATTCCGGGCATGGAGATAGCTGCTCCAGAACGAACGCTTAGCAATAATGGGTTTTGGAGATTCCCATATTGACACTCCATAGATTCCTCAATTGTAAGAAGAGAATTTTGGATTTCAGACCATATTGACTCAGGAAGTTTTTGACTCCATTCATTACAGTATTGATGGCAACATTCAGTTGAGATAGTAAACCCCGGTGGGACACTTAGGCCCATTCCGGACATAATGGCTAAATTTGCACCTTTTCCACCTAATAATTGTTTGTCTGACTTAGTCGTTCCATGGCCTTTACCAAAGAGAGAAATGGGTTTATACGACAATCCATCTTTACGAAATTGAGGGGCGGCTTGGGTAGAATCGCTAGAAATAGTTTCGGAGGCTAGAGAGGTGCTTGTGCTTATAATAGTAGTCGATTCTACGGATGGTGATGCGTAGAATGGAGCTCGGGCGAACGGAATTGAAGTGTGAAAAGCATCAATTGCTGTGAGATAGTTCACGAATGTGACAAATGTTAGACTGGATATCTTCATTATGGTTTGAAACAGTTGCAAGTCTTGGTGTTCAAAAGAACTCTCTGTTTAATTTTTTATGAAAAGGTTGGGCAGTTTCCATTCACAAGTTGTTTGGAATGTGATGCCAAAAGTATGGCGCCCATCAGTTGACACACCTCACTATATTTGATACAGTAAGGATATTGTCCTACTTACCAGTAAGTAGGTAGACATACAATGATATCTAAATAAATGCCTACGATTAAAAGTGAGTCGTACCTCCGGAAAGAAGATGAAAATGGGGGATTATCGTTCAGTAAGCATACTCGTAAATTAATAGGAGGAAAGGGTTCGCAAGTTGGATTGACGTCATACCTGTTATACGCCCGTATTCTTTTGAAACACGCGCGTCAGCTCATATTATATGCAACATGATGACAAAAATGACTCTTGCAGCCTGTAAGTATTTTCGAACGAAATTGGCATAAGATGATTATGACGATGCATGATTCACATTTGAATTTGATACCAAACAGATGGTGTTATCGAATTTCCAAGATCTACATAGTGATTCCATCTATATCTTTCAATGCCGGGATCTTTTTTATCATCATGGATGGAATGATATAAGAATCCTATTTCATAAACAGAATTTTTTATCCTAGGACAATACGCCTCTTTTTGAAAACATTCCATTGGAATCCGAAGCCTAAGGAAATTAACATAGACCCAATGAAATTATCGGCGTTTCACATCTGTCTTTGTTATTCTTTCCTAAATCTATGCAGTACATCATCATTCGTACTCCCCTCCATCGTCCATTCGCGTCTATCATTGAGAAATAATTATCCCATCCAACCAATTCCATCATCCTCCTTTCGAAGCGAATCCTCCTCTGACGCAACAGTGCAGAATAACAACAAAGATGATGCACAAAATGAGGAAGATGAGGAGGACTGCAACATTAAGGGTTTGTTTGGAACCAAAAAGAACATATATTTAATCAGTGATCGAATGGGAACATTGTCCAAGACAGTATTAAAATCGTCGTTGGCTCAATTTGAATTTTGCGATGATCGATATACCTATGATATTCTAGAAGAAA
>Ga0209092_10002518_pt1 | contig 16804 bp, 9 predicted proteins | sample FraStrMetagenome_FD_187446 | JGI IMG/M metagenome (GOLD analysis project Ga0209092, IMG submission 187446) | Marine eukaryotic phytoplankton communities from Arctic Ocean - Fram Strait ARC3M Metagenome (SPAdes) (version 2) | ecosystem: Environmental > Aquatic > Marine > Oceanic | place: Fram...
CACTAGGATACAATGATGGCATCAATGAAGGTACAGAAGAAGGCACTGGTGATGGAACATATGAAGGTATTAATGTAGGTAGAGTACTTGGTGATACTGACGGCAGTATTGATGGCATCAATGAAGGTACAGAAGAAGGCACAGGTGATGGAACATATGAAGGTATTAATGTAGGTAGAGTACTTGGTGATACTGACGGCAGTATTGATGGATAAATTGAAGGTACACTTGTAGGTATCGTTGAGGGCTTAAGACTTGGAACCATTGACGGTATTGGAGATCGTGTCGGATTACTTGATGGATGAAGACTAGGCAATATGACGGTGCAGCCATATTCGTCACATTTGTTCCCGCTATAATGTAACAACGCAAAGTTTAGTTTCAAGTTTATGATAAACTTCAAATGAATGCAATCTAAAAGACATTTTTATAACTTCACATACCAGATAAGATGAAGTTGTTAGAGTCTTGAAATCCTTCAGGTACTTCACCAGTAAGCCCATTGTGCCCTATAATTGACGAAATATGAATCATGTTAATTTCTCATTCGAGCAAAATTCATAAATCATCGAAATTCCAAATGGATTGACTTTGCATCATATGATTATGATTGAACATTCAAAAGCTTACCAAGATCCAGAAAAATGACATTATCCAAATTCGTCAGCTCCATTGGTATCGATCCTGTTAACCTATTATCTCCTATCGCACATGAAAACGAAACCGATTTAATCAAAGTGTAGATTTAACAAAAGAATTATTAGAAATTACATCGAGATGACGCATCATGCATATGCATAACTTACCTAGATCTAGATTAGTCAGGGATTGAATATTTCCTATTTCACTTGGAATCGGTCCTGTTAAAGCATTATCTCCTGCATCAAAATGCATGAAATATATCAGCATAATTCATAGATACGTTAAAAATATCATGAACCAAAATACTTTCACAATTAGCAAATCTGTGCTATATAATTAACATTGTACTTACCTATGACCAAGATCTCCAATGCAGCTATATTTCCCAACTCGGTTAGTATGGTTCCGCTAAAGCTGTTGCTGCCTAGATCCATATTTCGCAAGCCTAAGACCTGACCGAGTTCGCTTGGTATAGGCCCAGCCAAATCATTGTTATCTGCAACAAAATAAATGTATTAGCAATGCAAATGCAAAGAGCTATATCTACCAACTTTGCGGAACACACCTAATTGTAAAACATCTAAAGAACGACATAGTCCTACTTGTGTTGGAATGGACCCTGACAATGTATTTTCTCCTAATGATTTAGATTTAATAGAAATGAAGAGAACGGTGAAAATCAAATGTTGAGCAATAGATCCATTTTCTAAGAAATCAAATAACACCATGTAACAATGACAAATTTAAATGAAATAAAAATAGCAAAACTGAACCACTATCTCACCTAAGACCATATATTCGGGAGTATTCATATTTCCAATCTCTGATGGGATAATACCTGGCATATTGTTTCCAGCTAAACAAAGAATCAGAGCACCCCAAAGGTAAAAAGTAAGATTTGCCTGCTCTCAAATACAATAAATTCTAGATCTTAAAGCTCATATTCAATCCAACAAACAAATGAAACACAACTTACCAATGCTCATATATTTGAGACTAGATATATTTGTGATTTCTGGTAGTATCGTGCCTGAAAAAGTGTTTCCGCCTGTATTCAAATAGGATATTCATATCATTGTTAATTTTGTGAAATTCTTGGTTCAACAAGAAAAATCAAATATGCTCACCAATATCTAACGTCGTCAGCGATTTCAACTCTCCATATGATGAGGATAGATTACCATCCAACGAGTTATTCCCTACAAAGCAAAGGAACACAGTATAAATACACATTAGCAATGACATGCTCTCTTCTTACAATTGATGCAAATTATTTCGCATTATTTCATTTATTGTCATCCTATCATACTCACCTACAGACATAAGGGATAAAGATTTCAATCCAGTAAGCTCCGTCGGTAATGGTCCTGACAAATTTTGATTTTCTGCCCACACAAATCATTTTGTCAGGACAGGAAAGTATATTGACAATGCAGTTGTTGCCTCATTGGTTGTTTCTTTATTTGGGATAGTCTTAGAACTATACACATGCTTGTTCCATAGAAATTGAAGGTCTTCAATATTTTGGAACATACAATTTATTTATGCCTGTTTATATGACTTGCCCCAATGTTTTAGAAGATCTGGTATCCATCAGGTTCCAGCTACACTTTATTGGGCTTGAGTCCGTACACATTTTTAACAACTATTTCGAATGTATCTTCAAAAATACCGTTATCGGCAGCTCTGAATAATATGGGATCTTATGATCGCAAATTATTACAAACGTTGCTATCAGCACAGCTGTTCATTTTTGTAGAATCATTAATGAAACGCCCGAAGAAGGAAAGACCTTTACGAATAGATAAATTTTTAGGCGTCTTTTTCAATCTATGGCAAAATATCAAAGCTATTCAAAAAGCAGTATTTCTATTCTTTAACATTGAAATCCCATCAAAGTGCAAATGTTTGTTTTCTCTTATATCGTTCTTATTATTTTCAAATTGGTGAAGAGTAATATTGAATACTGATGTAATTTGATAATTATTTTGGAAAGATTCTTTCCTTTTGACACAAGATAACATTGATAGTGACAACTCTAGAAACAAAAACGGTACGAAATAAAATTACTTAGGATTTTAGCTACAGAAACTTGCGTCCCAGAGTCTACAAAGTTGCATAAAGGGTTGTATAAAAAGAACACACCAGCATGGTTGAAATGCCGTGGTGGCAAACATTAAGATTGTCGCTTATCCAAGACTGAAAAAATTTGATGAAGCGACTTCAAACGAGCATGCATAGCGATTTTTGATACAATGACAAAACAATATGAAAGAATTAAACAAGATGATGTCATCTTATTCATGCTAATTTTTTCCGTTCCATGCTATTGCAAATGGATTTGAATATGAAGTGTATTGTTTGAAATTTGCAAACACTTTTTGCTCACGTCTATATAAAGAAATGTCGAGTGCGTTAAATAACGCATTCTATCTATCAATTTCATAATCGTACTAAGAAAAAAATGCATAACGATTGAAACTTCGTAGATATTCCAATACTTAGGTTTATATCCATAGAACACTCTATACATTTTTCATGTGTGAATACTACTTTACTTGTAAAAACTTATCACTAACTTTGTCACTATTGTTGACCAGCAATATATTTTCAAACCGTTTAAGATGTCTTTCGATTATTATACACATTAATTACTATTGTACTTAAAAATTTTACTTCCTAATTAAAATTGAAAATTACAATGAATTCGATACAAACCCTACTAAGTATGACACAAAACAAACACAAGTTCTTTTCAACTTCGAGAAGAAGCTTTTATACGACGATAGACAAAGAGACAGATAGAGAGAGCGCCTGCAATGGATTCCAATGACTTATCTGAATCAAACGTTCTTTCAGACAATGAGACTAAAATTTTCGAATGTCAAGAGCACTTTATGGAGTCAACCGACTCGAAGTTTTCAGGTCAGTTAAGTGAGGTGGTACCTTCAACATTAAATAATACCCCAGATGACTTAGAGAAGGAGAAAGGCGGACAAGCGATTGATGACATTCGGAACCAGGGAGTTCATTCATCCCGCATTATTGATGAAAAATATTATGCTAATGCGCCATCTTCTCCAATAAAAAACCGGACAAAGCCCAAGGACCAAGAGCGAATCCAAGACATTGGCCGATTCATTGGTCTTTCACGATCACCTTCTGACGATCACGTAGATGATAGCTATTTTTTTCAAAATAACGGTTATTCCTTAACCGATGAAGATAATATTGTACATAATAATATTTCACAATTAGATACGACTTCCGAAGAATGTCCAGAAATAAGTCCACTATCTAGTTCGTCTTTTCTCAACGGAAACTCGAACGTGTCACGTGATAATTTTGTCATAGATAGTAGACGGTCCACACCTCAAAGCAAATTCTTCGACAGAAACAAAAATGAACCCACTATTTACACCACCAATGACGACAATCAAGCATATCCCATGTTGGTATCCCCTTTTGAAAACAACGATACAGGTTCAAAAATTTCAGCCCGATCTCAAACTCAAACACAAAAGATGTCCAGTCATGAGATATTGTCTTTTGGTGTTACATTGAATGGCAACAATGAAGGAACAAATAGTCTTCCACACATATTTTTATCTTTACCGAACGATTCCATTCACTCTATTGTATCCTTTATATCGCCGTCAGATTTAGTATCTTTGAGCTGTGCTAACAAATCAACCAGAAAGCTCTGCGACCCTATATTTAAAACTGTTCGTATGCACGGGTTTAGATGTGCTGTAGAGGTTGTGTCAACATGGGTAAGAATGTTTTCTGTGATCTAAATTTAATAAGGTTCTTTATCTCACTTAATATATTCTTTATTTTCTGTCGGATCAGTTGAGAGGCGAACATGCAGATGCCCGTGAACTAGCAGCTCTTTATGTGAACTCAGGAGTTCCAATATATCCGCCCTGTTATGGACACGCATATCACACATTGACCTGGCGCATGTCTATTGAAGGCCGTGAAATGGAGTCGCAGAATTCTCCTGAAAATGAGTCTTCCTTATCAGATGAAATGCATAGAATGCAAATTGATCGTTTTTTCAGAGACCGATATGATGCACGAGATCTTTCTGGATACTATATTCCATCTATCACATATCTAGAGGAGAAGTGCCTGTTTTGGCAGCATAGGGACGAACAAAACATGGATGACCTACGACCAATACCTAATATGTCAAATGGAAATTCTTTTTTTCAAGCCCCATATTTTGCGCATGTAAATCACACCGCTCTAGATCGTAAGTTCCACTCCACAGTACGAAGTCCCTCTAAAGATAAGAATACGATTATAAGGATTCATAGACACCTGGCAAACCAGCACTTTGCCGGTAATCCAATTGTTGAAGATGATGCAAATGGGGTCAGCGTGGGAGCAATATCACTCTCCACTAACTTCTTCCATCCTCAAAAATCACAAAAATTCCAGCGTCGCCGTGCTCCTCCATTGGATAGTATAATGCCAACAGGCGACAATCAGTACCCTCCTCGTATCAGAGGAAGCATCGACCCCATTTTTGTAGCACGGGTTCCCCATCTAGATGACCCTTTCATAAATAATAGAAATGATCCATTTTCACGGGAGGACCCCATGTTTTATCCCCTGCCACTTACACCACCCCTCATGTATACTGTGCCTCCGTCTCCTAGCTCTTCTGAACCCCCTTCTGTTTTGTCAGACGTCACTCTTGAAGTATATGATAGCGTTTCTTGCCTAGATCTTGCAACAAAAGCTACTATTGACATGTTCCAGAAAAAATTGGAAGCATGTGTAAATACATCAAGTTTTGATTTTTCTGAAACTTTGGCTGATTTTTGGGACAAGTTCCTTCCTGTCACCAAGGGTATCCTCTTCTTTGATAAGCACACTCCAGTCCCTCGACAATCAGCAATGTTGAAATTTTTAACTCAACCATGTCCGAAAGCTATTGGGATCGTTCAGTGTCAAATCGAACGTATTCGATCTCCTCCAAAAACAAGAAAGGATGTTAAAGGAAGATTTTTTCCAACGTATGAGTACAGACTTTTTATTCGAGATAGGAGGGCTGAATCAAACCCAGATCATTCTACAGAGAAACGTGCTGATACTGTAATAATGATGGCAAAAAACAAAGGAAGATATCACAGTGGTATTTCAGGCGGATCCGGGAATACTAAGAGAGGTGTCAATAACTACTTCCTTTACAAGGCAAGTAAAAAGGATGTGAAGGAGCACAAAGCTTATTTAGAAGGAACAACCTTGAAGGAGGATGATGAAGATGAATTTATATCTATAGAGTTGGGCAGACTACAGAGTAATTTTATTGGAACGGAGTTTCAAATTTTTACGCCCTCGGAAGAGAACTCATTTTCACCGAATGCTGTAAAAACAAACGAATGTGAAAGTGATGCAGATATTAAGTCAAAGCAAATGAATGGTATAACATTTAAAGATCATAAAAAGGTATCAGGAAAAGTGGAGAATAACACTGATAATGACCAAGGCAACCTTGCTAAAGGCAGGAAAAAAAGTAAGAAGAAAAAATCTTTTCGATACTTCAGAAGAAGCCGACGGGCTATAGCAAGTTTAGAAGACACAACAACACAAGTTGAAGGCCCAGTGAAAACTGAAGATGAGTATGGAAGTATAACCTATACTGCAAATTTGCTGGGCAATCGTCCCCGTATAATGGACGTTTGTATTCCCAAAATTACTGAAGATGGTTCTGAAACAGAATGGCATAGATACGTACGCAATCATGGTGATGATGGTGAAGCAAACCGAATGTTAGATAAATTCAAACAACTTCAGGAACGGCTGAATGGTACGGATCGTATCAATGAAGATCCTGAACCAAATGCTCCATCAGATTTTGGTCTGTTAGCTTTACAAAATCGACCACCATGGTGGAACGTTGAGCTTGGTGCATTTGTCTTGAACTTTGGTGGAAGAGTGTCTGTTGCCTCAGTCAAAAACTTTCAACTCTGTGATCGTAATGATCAAGATCATATTATGTTGCAATTTGGAAGAATAGCAGGTAGACATTCTTTTACGATGGATTTCCAGCATCCTTTAACAGCAATGCAGGCTTTTGCAATTGCAATATCTTCTTTGCAAAGTAAAATTTCGCTTGGATAATCTATATGAAAAGAATTAACCTCAAATAATTACATCCTCCAAAAAATTAGTTCGGTTGCATAGCTTGAAATATTAATGTTTGCACTGCCACATTTAGATTTGTACCACGTTGTAAGGGAATTGCTTGTAATAACATTAAACGTGGACTTTTTTGACAAACTTGCATTCTAAGCAAAACAAAGCTGAGAGCAAATTACCTTTACATGATATGATAGAGGGAGAGAAAAATGTAAAAGACTACAGGTGCATGAGAGATTCAATATAACCCCTTGCAGTTAGAAATGAAGAACAGCAGCATTTCTTTCATCGGATTCATTCCTAATTTCACGTGATAAAAAAAAGGAGCTCTATATTCACGAAACAACTACGGTACTACATAAATTTTAGGACTGCAATAGATCACATGTAAAAACAGAATCTTAAAATCATCTTTTTGACAATGTTGAGAGGTTCGGCGATTCGTGCTTGCCGCGTATTAAAGAGGACCTCTTATCAAAGGACACTGTCCACTTTTTGTCGAAATCTGCAAAAGAAAGAACTTATTAATATTGAACAGGGCCATCTCCGCCATTCATTCTACCATAACTCCAAACATTTAAAAAGAAAACAACTTCAAACTCTGCGTCCTTCATTTATTATTTCTCCAAACGTATCAGAATTAGAACCTATTCGAGCAAAGAAACTCGAGAGAGCAACTTCGAATTTTCTCGAAAATGATTTTGCCATTGGAGATCTTTCAGCGGCATCATTACAAGAGCTGAAAGCGGCAATCAAATATTGGGATGAAAACTCAAGTGACAGAGGTACTATTAAAGCAGCAAATACTATTGCGAAAATTCTTTACAAACTAGAAAAAGAACAAAAACTCAAATTATCAACTGAAAGTTACAATCATGCTTTATCTGCCTGGCGTTTATGTTGCAGGAGCCACGGTGATACCCAAGATATCATTCCTATTGCAATCGTGCGCATTGAAGAATTACTGAAACAGATGCTAAACCATCGATTTGCAAAGCCAAATACTGAAAGCTATACAATAGCCATAGATGCACTTCAATCTTCCATTTCATTAATGAATGATTCTAAAAATATGTCTGACGAAAATTTAGCTCAAGCTTTTACGTTTGGAGCAAAGGCAGAGTCTTATCTTGATAAGATGCTTGAAAATTCTGGAACATTCCAAATTGATGTTGCTATATTTAATCGTGTAGTGGATATATATGCAAAAACAAATACACGAGATGGTGCTTTGAATGCGCAACGAATTTTGAATGAAAAAATGTCTCAATACGATTTTCAGCCCAACGTTTTTACTTTTGCATCTGTGCTTAATGCCCTATCAAATTCTAAAAACAATAATCATGCTAACGTACACAATGATTCTTCCATTAGAGCAGCCAAAGCAACTGAATATATGCTACATCAAATGGAAACCTTATTCAATGAAACCAATAATCCTGATTACAAGCCAAATACGGTGTGCTACAATACTGTCATAAATGCGTGGAACAATTGCATTCCGTCTAAGCATGTAGCAGATAGAGTCAATGCTATTTTAGCGAAGATGTTGCATGTTTATTTTGATGAAAATGGAGATACTGATATCAAACCCGACGTATTTACTTTTACGGAAGTGATTCATGCTTATGCTGGTATTGGTGACGCTCAAAAGGCTGAAGAAATCTTTGCTCGAATGCAAAACCTTTATGAAGTGACAGGAGATGAATGCTTTCTTCCAAATACTCATACTTTTTCAGTTCTTATAGATGCATTATCCAAAAGCAGTAGCTTAGTTACGCAAAATGGTAAGAATCAAAGAGAAGACTCTTCCAAGGAAATTGGAACAGCCCAGAAAGCTCTCCAATTATTGAGACGAATGGAGGAGGACCCAAGTCCATCAGTTGAACCAAATATAATAACTTATACAGCAGCCATAAATGCTTTAGCTCACAGCAAAGGTGGAGTCCAAGCTGCAAAAAAGGCTGAAAATATGTTGAATAGTATGCTAGAAAAGAGAAATAAAATCGTCCTTCCAAATGTTATTAACATAAATTCTGTAATGCTAGCGTGGGCAAAAAGTCAAGATAAAAATTCTGGTGAAAAAGCACAAGCAATATTAGATCAAATGCTAAGTTTAGGATTGAAACCAGATGTGAGCACATTCAATACACTAATGAGTGCTCATATCAATAGTGGGCAAATAGCTGCCCCCAAAAAGGTTGAAGACATATTAAGATCAATGGAAAATAGGGGAGTCAAACCAGATGCACGTTCATTCACCATCGCTCTCGATGGATACGCAAAGAGCACAGATCTTCATGCACCTGAAAAGGCAGAGGCCATCTTAGAATTGATGGAAGAAATGTACGAGGCAGGAAACTTAAACGTTGCACCCAATACGATTTCACTGTCACTGATTCTAAAATCATGGGCTACTTCTCGTAGACCTGAAGCAGTGGATATGGCAGAAAAAGTTTTAGAGAGAATGGAAAATGCGTATGAGATGGGTAATCATGATATCAAGCCAAATAAAGTTTCTTATAACGCACTTTTACATTGCTATGCTAATTCTACCGACGATGCATCACCTGCAAAGGCAGAAAAACTCCTAGATAAAATGATCGGACTTATGAAAGATCCTGAACTTGACGTGATCCCTGATGTTGTAAGTTTTAACATGGTTATGAATGCCTACAAAAATTTTCCCGAAAAGGCAGAATCTGTTCTACTGAAAATGCAAAATTTGGATGCTGAAGGAATTATTGATGTTCATCCAGATTTCGTGACATTTAATACACTGATAAAATCAATTGCAAAGTCAAATAAACCTAAAGCTTTTGATCGCCTGGATCAAATTCTGGATCATATGATCTTATGTCATAAAAAAGGATTTCCTAACACAAAACCAGATACAACCACACTTGTTTCCATCATGTCAGCTTTCATTCAAAAGAAAAATCCTGATGCTGCAAAACATGCTGAAAGAATGTTGTATAAAATGGAAAATCTCTACTCAGATAAATTGATTGATGACCCGCCCAACATTTTGTGCTATTCATATGCGTTAAATGCAATGTCATATAGCAGAGATATAGAAGCTCCAAAACGAGCCGGGGACATCTTAAACAAAATAGTTTTGAGCACAAATCCAGAATTGAGACCAAATATTACATGTTTTAATTTTGTTTTGAATGGATGGGCTAGATCAAGGAAAAAAGACGCAACAAAGAATGCAGAGTCATTATTTGAAAAGGTGCTTCAATTGTATAGAGACGGCGATGCCAACTTAAAGCCTAATTTATTTACTTATGTTCCGATACTACGATCTTTTGCCAATTCCAGAGAACGTGACGCCGGTAATAAGGCAGAGAGCTATTTCAATCATATGTTACAACAATTTAAAAAAGGCGACAATCAACTAAAACCTAATACAATGTGCTTCAATAGTGTCATTCAAGCTTATTGCAATGAGCTGTATCATGCTGATGAGGCTCTAAAAAGAATAACTATGTTTATTCAGAAGATAGAATCATTGAGAGAAAGAGGGGGAATTGACATTCTACCGAATACACTTACATACAATTTAACATTGAAAACTCTTGCTAAAAGTAAGCAGCTGAACAAAGCAGAGCGTGCATTGAAAATTCTTCAATTTATGGAACATAAATCTCAAATTGGAGACTGTGCCGTAAAACCACAAAGAGTCACTTTTAGTTCAGTAATTAGATGTTGCGTACTTATTCATGAAAGAGCACATTATTCTGTAAAGCAGAGATCGTTCAAGATTGCCATTGATACATTGGAAAAAATGCGTTCCTCGAAGGACCCCGATCTCTCCCCTAATAACATAATATACGGAAACATAATACAAGCAGCTATCACTTTGCTTCCCAAAGATAAACGAGGGGATATCATTATGCAATATTTTAATGAATGTTGTGCCGATGGACAACTTGACCCAGTTATCTTACGGATGTTGAACAAACATGCAAGAGTAGAGTTTGAATCTATCAAGGCAAAATATTGTACAGATTCTAATGCTTCTTTGGAATTATTCCACTTCCCTCCTCAGTTTTCGAGTAGATTGCCAAATAATCCATGAAATAAAACAAATTAAATGTTGACCAAACATGCAAGAGTAGAGTTTGAATCTATCAAGGCAAAATATATTACGGATTCTAATGCTTCTCTGTAATTATTCCACTTACCTCCTTAGTGTTCGAGTAGGTTGCCAAATAACCCATGAAATAAAACAAATTAAAATAGAAAAAATGAAATTCTATATTGATTCAATGAATCAAACTTCTATTTTGTCTATTTTAAATCCTGACATTTTTTATACGATATCAAGGTATAACGCAAAAGTATTCCTCGTTCTCATCAAATCTATCGTTGATATGAATAGATTGAGACATTTTGAAGTGAACAATGACCAAAAGTATGAAATTCTTTCAGAACATCTTTCTAAGATGCATCGTGCGTGATGTGTTGTCTGTATAGAATGCTTTATAGATATTCGATGGGTGATTTGGTGATTCCATATCTCTTTTGAATGTATTCGATGATAGCTTCGCTCTCAAACAAAGATATGCCTTCATTAGGATCTTCAAGATAAGGAACCTGAAATTTTCCTATAACATCAAACATTTTTTGCCGGGACGAACTACCTCTTGGCGTTGATATTTGCAAGTGCGGGATTTCCAATTCACATAATTCTTCTCTCACAATCTTACAAAATGGAGAACCTTCATAGGCCCAAAGGATTAAAGGTTCCTGAGGTGGATTAGATGGCTTTACTTTACTCCCTCTTCCCAAACGTGGCAATAAACCAATTCCTGCAGTGATGGGTGCAGCTGGACCAAGCAATTGAGATGGAACCACACCATCACCATACATACTAAATAAATATGTGATAATTTCGTCTGATTCAAACATTTTTGTTCCTGTGTTTGGATCAATCATGTATGGAAATGTTGCATCACTTCCATACATGTCTTTGATTTCTTTGCGAAAGAGTTGACCATCTTTTGGACACGGTTTGAAAAGGACTCGTAAACACAAAATAGAAACAGCTTCTCTAACCTTTCTACAAAAGGGACAGCCTTCGAATTCATATATTTCAATTGGCTTTGAACGAGCGAGGTTTGCGATATTAGGTGAACATGATTCATTTATTTGATAGTTCCCAAATCTTGCAACAAAATAAGACGAATCATTATATTGCTCAAGTGAAATCTTATATCCCTCCGCAAAAACACCAGACCCTAAGCGAGTTAAAGCCTTTTCGCCCAACAATAGAACAAAAATTATTGAGGAAAATAAATTTAATTTCACCACAAAAACATATTAAAAGCGACAAGAAAAGTTTGAATGTCTAGCGATGGCCCTACCTGAAAAGAAGAAGCTAAAATATTACCAGCTTGAGATCGAGGGACATAAAAAGTCTTTGCTTCGGTGGAAGAATTCAAATCAACTATGTCTTCGGCAGTTTTCTCTTTCACAATGTCACTGGTTTCTTTTTTAAATGGATTTTTCAAGTTTAGGCGCACTAATGGGATAACATGTCGTAAAGAATTCGAATATTGTAAGTTTGAGTTGATAGGAAAAGCAATCGTTGTTGATTCACTGAGCCATAGGGTTGTGATTAGGACATAGGCAAGACATCTCATGACGTTGACATCTTCCATCACCCTCATTATTTTGAGAAAGATTTTTTTTGCCAAGGTATAGAGTACTATACCGTACTTAGCACACAAATCTACGGTGATATAGGTGAAAATTGGAAAGAAATGCAACATAAAAAAGTTGGTGTATACATATAATATAATAGTAAATGTGGAGAAACATTGATGAGACGTTTCAGCTCAGAGACTATTGCATCTTCATTTTCACTAATAAAAACAAAGAAAAGTGTGTTGAAAATAATTTCAGCATCATATTATGTTATGATACCTTTTGATTTCATCACAACATAAAATATATTCATATATTCTGCTGCGTAAGCTTTGGAATGAGGCGTAAGTACTTTCATGCAACATAAACTTGATGGTTTTATGAAATAGACGTGGCTATTAAAAAGATGCAATCCCTTGTAGGAGGGAAATCAGAAAGGTCATTCACATTAGAGTAAAAGAGAAGTATTTTTTTCATTTGTAAAAGTAAAAGATAAGCTTATCAAAATGAGTGCATAACATTTGGAATCACTGAGTAGTAAAATCATTTACAATCATAAATTATCTCTCTTTAAGAAAGGGAAGCTTCAGTAGGGATTGATAAATGTATATGATTGATATATTTAAGCCATCCATGATGGGGTGCGGAATCCCATTCCAGGGTATACGGCCTTATCTCCAAGCTCGGCTTCAATTCTAAGAAGTTGGTTGTATTTGGCAGTACGTTCTCCACGGCATGGGGCACCAGTCTTAATTTGTCCAGTACAAAGACCTACGGCCAAATCGGCAATGTAGGAATCTTCAGTCTCTCCACTTCTGTGACTGGTCATAACACCCCATCCGTTTTGTTTGGAAAGTTTGACAGCATCAATACTCTCGGATATTGAACCAATTTGGTTAACCTTAAGAAGGAGGCAGTTGGCAGATCCCTTTTCAACAGCTTCAGCAATCTTAACTGGGTTGGTAACAGTCAAATCATCTCCAACAATTTGAACATCTTTTCCTACAGACTTGCAGAGAGCTGTCCAGTTGTCCCAGTCATCTTGGTCAAAGGGATCCTCAATGGTTACAATGGGGTATTTGGAGATCATGTCCTTGTAGAAGGCAATGAGCTCATCTCCAGAAAGAAGAAGGGAAGGATCTTTATCAGCAGATTTGAAGTCCAAGTCGTATTGGTTTTTTCCTGCAACTTTGAATTCAGAGGCAGCTACATCAAGACCAATGGAAACCTTATCGAGGTATCCAGCTTTATCAGTAGCTTCCATAAGCATTTGAAGACCAGATTCTACATCACAGGGTGGGGCAAATCCTCCTTCATCTCCAATAAGAGTGGCATCTCCTCCGAACTTGCTTTTGATGACAGATTTGAGATTGTGGAAGACTTCGCATCCAATTACCATGGATTCACTGTTTGTTTCAAGTTGGTTTTGAGTGTTTACAAAAGTCATCGGATAGGAACACAAAACAACCAAAAAAACATCACATTCCAATTACATATGACATTTGTCACATAGCAAAAGAAAAGGCATCAGCAAATTTAAAATCGATGACAGTGCAAAGATAAATAGGCAACAATCAGATACTCACGTGAAATCCGCAGCACCAGTGGGGATGACGAAAAACTCTTGGAAAGCAAGCTTGTTTCCGGCGTGCTCTCCTCCATTGATAACGTTGAAACAGGGTACGGGGAGAGTTTCTGGGATGGGGTTTCCAGCAACATCAGCATAATGTTGCCAAAGTGGAACGCCTTTAGCAGCGGCTCCAGCCTTACTGGCAGCAAGAGAAACTGAATAAAAAAAGAAAAAAAGCGAAATAAATCTTGAATGGAACAATTCGTGGTTGAGAAAGCGAAACATCGCCATAGACATGATTAGGTCTTACCTCCAAGAATGGCATTGGCTCCCAAATTTCCCTTGTTGGCGCTTCCGTCAGCCTTGAGCATAGCATCATCTACAGCTCTTTGGTCAGACACATCAATACCCATAACGGCATCAGCAAGAGCTGTGTTGACGTTTTCAACAGCCTTTAGAACTCCTTTTCCCATATAACGGCTTCCTCCATCACGGAGTTCTACAGCTTCATAGATTCCAGTAGAAGCACCACTTGGAACAGAGGCAGTGAAAGTGCCATCCTTAGTGGTAATATCTACCTCTACAGTTGGGTTTCCACGAGAGTCGATAATTTCACGTCCTTGTACACCAGTTACGGCAGACATGTAACGACGAGAAGCTTGTCCAGCTGATTTGCGAAGGATGCTTGAGGCAGTAGAAGACAACATGATTTTTACTCAATTTTCTCTTTCTGTCAAATAGATAAATAGATGAAATTTGTGGCACTAAAGTTGAGAATTTCTTTAGACAACGTTTTCTCTTTTGAAAAAAAAATGAAGTGATGCCATGTTGAATACGTAGACTCTGCATAAGGCTAGATAAATTGATGTATTTGCAAGAGTTTGCAACCCTTCCTATTTATTTTCATTTAGCAAAAAAAGTATAGTTAGTACGCACGTACATTATCGTATATTTCAAAGATCTCTGGATGCACCTTATAGGATACTATATCCATATTCATACTCATTTCACATTTATTTGTGCTTATGCTACATAGACTTACCATACTAACATCGTACATTGAAGATTCACAAATGACAATTTAACCGTCAAAGCTTGAACCGATTCTTCCATGCGAAAAAAGATATCAAGTCTTCCTTTCTCGTCTATCTTACACGTGGATAATTAACAATAATCCTAAAGAAAATTCCTGCAAAGATGAAAAGATTCGTTCGCTTTGTGGATTTACGGATTTCAAATTTACGCATTTATGTATGTTGAATTTCTACCACTCAAAAATTACTGCCGGCATTTCTTGACCGTCTATTTTCTGACCGAATCAATATTTTACGTCAACCAACAGCAGATGAAAAAAACGTGTTCATTTTGCGTACGTACCCATGTCGTGTAGAATTGTTTCAATCCACAAATCCTGTTTTGTTCTTCATAAAAGGAAACACAGCAGAAATTTCATAACTTTCATAACCATCATATTTCCAATAAAAACTCTTGAACCATATGATGAATAAAAATACAATTTATCATAATCAGAGAAAAAAGGATGACCCTTTCTATTCATATTAGAATATAACATCATAAGGTTCAACTCTATAATCATATGATATATCAAAGACACCAACATTAGAAAAACTCCATCTATTAGTAGTCAATTAGTTCTCAATTTGATTCTCCAAATAATTGATACACGTATTTGATCAAGATATAATAATTTCGATCATCCAATACCATTTTAAGTCAGAAAGTGTCTGTGACAGAAAATTAGATCCTCATCCCTTTCTTTACCATATGCAATTGCTAATTTTAGGTAATCTTATTCTGTATCTATACAAATGATCCATTTCAAGACAGCAAGTTGGCAATTGATGTTGTGACAATGTTACTATTACTGTTGGTGATGGAATGAATTATGGAACTCAACAATTATGAATTTTTGACATCTGATTGCACCAATCTCCTCTAAAAAATGCTTAGAGAATTATCGCATTTTTATCATTCATAAAACCATCTTTCATGTGGTGCACTGAATTAAATCTAGCTATTGAAAGTATCTAAATTATTAGCTTCTCGGATGTGTTTTGGCAAAATATGCTCATGATAAGAGCATGATTGATACACCTGGTTGGAAATGGTGCAAACGGTATTCGAAAAAATCTAATAATAGAATAGATCAATAAATTGTCATGTTATCATTTATGGGTATATTTTATTACAACATTAACAGTGACTGTCTTGGATGACGACATAGACCACGTAGGCTCGCGTAGGGGTAGTATTGTTACACCCTCGCAAAACTTCACTGTATGTGACAGGTTTTTCATTTTGTGTGTGGAAAAGTATTGGTCGCATGGTGGAATGATGAGCAGGTGAGTGGTGTTTGGAAAAGTAATCAGCTAAATTTTCCGCTCCTGGTTTCCAGTGCACGGTAAACTGTTGTTGCTTGATGCGATATATCAACCACCAAAACCTCATATCCATTGTTTTGGATATTTTTTGTTTTATTGTTTCATTGAGGAACCCATCGGTGGTGCTATTGTCGGTTTGGATGGGGGTGGGTGGTTGTGGGTGACCCATTTCCTGTAATTCATTTCGAATTGGCACGGCATCTTTGGCAGTGAGGAAACACGCCGCAATCTCGGCTTCGGGTGCGGAAGATATCGCATTTTTAATGATGGTGCAAACGGTGTGTATGGGTCCGTTGTTGGCGTGGGTATCCATGGATGATAGAAAGAAGTGTCCTGTGGCGCATGATCTCGCTTCGGATTCTGAGAGGTAGGATGCATCACT
>Ga0209092_10002519_pt1 | contig 16801 bp, 11 predicted proteins | sample FraStrMetagenome_FD_187446 | JGI IMG/M metagenome (GOLD analysis project Ga0209092, IMG submission 187446) | Marine eukaryotic phytoplankton communities from Arctic Ocean - Fram Strait ARC3M Metagenome (SPAdes) (version 2) | ecosystem: Environmental > Aquatic > Marine > Oceanic | place: Fram...
TAATTAATAATAAGCTCACTGTTTTAGTTTTATCTTAACTTTAATGGTTTATTGATCTATCGATTGATCACACTATATTGACACAATAATCACACTGTTCAAAGGTAAGAACAGAGTATTTTAAAAATCGGCAATGTACTGAGACAGATCCCGCAAAGTACTTCAACAACCAACATTCAATCCTACTTACATGAGTAATTCCAACAAGTTTATTATTTTAATTTAAAGGAACATCATCATGAGACAACATAACCCTTGTTACGAACAGATACAGATTTCACTGACTGCCAAAAAAGATGATGAAGATATCGATAATGATAATCTCAATGAAACACTCCACTGCACCACTTTCCTCTCAAGACAAACCACATGGATCATTGCCCTCCTGATGACCATCCACCTGATTCTCCTCTCCAATCAATTTCTTCTTCAAAATCAAAGGAATCAAACTAGAAGTCACACCAATAATGAAACCAATAATGAAATCAATAATCAAATCAATAATGAAATCAATACTGAAATCAATAATGAAATCAATAATGAATTCAATAATGAATTCAATAATGACAACACTCCAATAAAACAAAAGTTCTTTTTGCACATTGGGCCAAAGAAGACTGGTTCGTCCACTATCCAGTGCTCCTTTCAAAAATCTCGCAATCTGATGGCATCTCACACATCGTATCGCTATTTAGGTAGACAAGCAGGTTTGACATGTGAACATCATCAACCAGAGGATTTGAATTCGGTATTGATGACAGAGACTCTCGAAGGTGCTCGCCATTTGAGTCACGAAGTTCTAACACATCTTCGTCAAGGCAATAGCCCACTCTTTTCTTCCGAACGATTGAGTACCATCATCACTAACATCAACACTAATGATCCAGAAAGCATCGATCGATTAGCAACCTTGGCTACCATAATTGACTCAGTGAAGCAAGATGGATTTCAAGTCAAGCCGATTGTCACTTATCGCCGATTTTATGAATGGGTTCCATCCTATTATGCCCAAAAAATTACTGTCGTCAAATCATTCCAAACAGCATTGCATTCCAAGACTCCTGCTGAATGTCGCATTTCCATGAGGTCATGGTTTGATCAAGTACCAAATTGCACTGGCTTTCCAGATATTTCTATGGATCAGCATCCTCTTCAAAACGTTCTCCATCATCTTCATCAGGCTCTCCAACTTGACGATGTAGGCATTGTAAATATGCATCAAATGCTACCCGAGGACAAGGAAGATATCTTTTTAGCATTTGTACGGCAACAACTACCAGGCTCTTCCAAATTCCTTCAAATCTATGGAAAAACAATTATCTCCAAAAACATGAACACTGCCGAATCTAAACTGACGGATTTCTATCACCTTGCTTTCGCTGTCTTACGGATGGAAGACATCTCCATCTCCCAAAAAAACATTACCAAATCAGCATATACTGTTGCCAAAGCCTTCCAAAAAAAATATTCCAAAATTGTCACTGTGTTTGGTGGGGAAGAGAAGATCCCAATTGTTTGTCTCAGCAAAGAACAACAAACGAAATTATTAGAAAAGAGTTTGCGATTTGAACAAGAATTGTTCCCTGAATGGTTTGCCATGGAGGGTACAGAGATTGATCATCGGAATGGATTTCAAAAATATGTTGACAGAGGCAAATTCTGTGAGTGGGATGTGACACAGATGCTGCAAAACAAGTTTTTTAAAACAATTGCAATCTTTATCCTATCCCAATTATGATGCATTAATAATCATTTGATTATATCATACCTTTCACAATATCATCTTTCGATTCTATTATAGATTTATATATATATATATATCATTTTGGAAGGATTCCTACCATTCAAAAAAGGTATATGAATTTATCAAAACTTAAGATTGTGTTCTATATTATTTATGACGCGTTAGATACCGAATTGTTTACTTCTGGCCCCAAAAGCAGGCTTTTTCGTCTTTAGTTTTTTCAAAGGTTTTGCATCCACCTCCTTTTTCGCATCCGTATCTTCCTCCTTCTTGGAATCTTGTCGTTTTTTCAAACTCTCCATTCGCTTCTGCTTTTGACTTTGTTCTTGTTCTAATTGTAGCATCATGAATCTTTGCTGTTGTTGTTGGCCTTGTACTAGAAACGATAATTTTCTTGTTGGTGGATTTGGTGTTTCTATCTTTTCTGGCTCTGCTCTTTCCCACTCTTTTAAGCTAGATGTCCCCGTTGACCCTCTCATGGAAACCCTCATAGAACTTCTATCAGAGACTCTTCTAGACCTTCGATAGGAATCTTTTTTGGAAAGTCTATCACCGCGCCTCTCAGAATTGATCATAGATGCCCTTTTTGCTTGCCTATCTATTTGAGATTTTCTTTGTTGTTTTGCATGTACATTTTGAGAATGCATTGATTTTCGCATTTTTCTGGAATCCTGGCTGGCTCGTCTCGTTTTTCTTTTCTTTTCTACAATATCTTGCATAGTCCCAATGATTTCCAGTTCAATTTGTTCTTCCATTTCCATTTCCTTTCTTAAACTATACTCTCTCCATTGTTTATATCTTTTTAAATCTAAAGCTTTCTCTTTGAAAGAATCTGAGACTCCAAGTTCCTTTTTCTCCTGATTGTTCTTCCCTCGACGACATTTCATTTTTTTAGTGCAAGATGGGAAACAAGTTGCAACCGCGCAGAAAGTCATTATCATGAAAAATGTCACAATTCCACCTAACCATATTCTTGATCGTCTTGTCCATTCACTAGGGGCAACTCTGAATACATCTATCAATGTATCAATAGAACTTTTTTCAGTTGCATTTGCTGTGATCTTAATATCGAAAAAATCATTAGGATCCTGAGCATAAATAGGATCATCAATTAATCTGACAGTTGAGGAACATGCTATTGATAAGTCCCTGGGGTCAAAACATTTACATCGTGGTTTTGTTACACCATTGAACTGAGCTTCATAATCACAAACACCCCTTCCCGAACAATTTGCAGGACAAAACAAGTCTGGACAAATGCTGCTCAATCGTGGACAAGTCATTTTCGCAATTACGTCACCTTTCTTATTGAAAATAGAAAGTTGCTGAAAATCGTTTTCACAAGTTGCCCAGACTCCTTGAATTTGAACCTTCAATACACCTTCCCTTCTAACACATCGAGATTTGTAGCATTTACTTTCTTCTAATGTGGTTTCAAAGCATCTAGCGTCTTCACCTCGATATTCCGTTATTAAGCTGCCTCCTATATGCTGTAACGGTGTTCGGCAATCTAATTCATCGATATCACTATCTTTAAATGCAAAACCATAAACAGGACAATAGTCTGCTTGTTTAGGTCCACCTTTTTTACTTTGCATCGGAAAATACTGATAATTTGTTGGAATTGGACTAAAAGGAAATTTCAAAGAATAATCTATCATTGTGCAAGCCAATTTATGAGTGTGTGTGGAAGAGCATCCCCGTTCTTTGAATTTATTGCAAAAGTAGCCTCTAGCATAATCTGGAACTACTGGCATGCCGTCTGAGCTTGTTTGCAGACATTTACCATTGACAAAGTCACACCCAGCACCATGTCCCCACGTAGAAACTTGAGCAACAGCATAATCAGCTATGTACCAACCTGAATCTTCCAGCAAAGCTAACGAAAGTGGTGATAGTATTCCTGAGTTCGGTAAGTTGACATCACCCAAAGACTCAGGGTAAAACAAACGTTGCTCCCATTGATCACCGGTGCAGCTTGATGATTGTGGTTGATTTTCAAGAGGAACGCCCATTAAACTCTGACAGTTAAAATGATTTCGAGCAACTGTGATTACTTTGGGTGTTACAATTGCCGCATATCGTTGACTATTCATATCAGAGAAAAATTGAAGCGTATTTTCACTAGGGATTAAGCCAAAACGAGTGCTACCATCCACACATGTAATTTCCCGTCGCTGCACAGGTCTATGAGTACGAGGGAGACCAGAGATAGAATCATAAAAAAATGGAAATGAATTCGAAGAAATACCTAAAATATGTCCAATTTCATAAATTGTAGCGCCAACAATCTCATCGGTAAATAATTTTGTTGAGAAGCCCTCGTCGTCTACTTTAACTTGGTCGATACAAAAATTGATAGCACCAGCAGTAGGCCGATCATATTGATCAAAGTTACAAGCGATGGCTAGCACTAATGTTGATGAACTACAAAATCGAGAACTGGAGGAAGCTGAAACATAAAGAGCTAAATCTGTATTGGAAATCCCACTTGTCATATGCGAAGAAGGGACAGGTGATAATTCTTCATCACCACAAAATTGATCCTCACTAAGTTCTGTACGTTCTAAAATTAATGTTTCTGAAACAGGAATAACTTTTAAGGCGGAAGACCAAAATTTAATCGCTTTGGGGATTACCTCATTTTCGATGAAATCTATTTCATGAAAGTTCTGCATGTTCTGCATTGTGTCCATTGCTTCAAACATGGATGTAATTCGAATATTACCATATTCTTCCTCCCCTTTGAACGAATTTTTAACTTGTATTCCTTGTAGGTTTCTATCATGATCTTGATATTGAGTAGATTCTAAAATTGTATCTTTGTGTTCAAATGGGTGATTATGATAAGGCACTATATGGTTCGGATTGGGTCGATGGCCTTTTTGGCTTCGATACATTGAGCGTTCTAACTCGTCAATAGTCGCACGGACGTTCACATCATTAGGTTGATGTAATTGTTCAATTGAATTCAATTCTGTATCAGCCTCACTATCAGAACGTTCGTTTATATTATCCATGCTGTTTTCATCAATTTTGTCAAAATTTGAATTCGAATAACTTTTTTCGTGGGCAGAGCCAAATACTTTCCAATAATCATCATTTTTGGCTAAATTAAGCCTTTCGTCAAATGTGACATCAACAGAGGTTTTCATTGTCCTGAGACCTGATTGTGCATTCACAACCACACTCGACTTATGTAGATCATAAAACGCAATACTGAGGATAATTCCTTTCCAGATCAATCCATTTCTATTGCAAATTTGAGGATTACGCATCTTGCCGATTTTGTATTATATTATTCTTTTCCGACCATTCTATTGAGATCTATTCGGCTGTTATTGCTTAACTCCTTCTTTCGAAGCCTTGAACATAAATAGTTTGAGATGAATTCCAGAACAACAAAAATGTGGCTGGTTGTACTTAGAGAATTTCTATTGTAAATATAAAATTTTATTTTAAATCATGTGCTTTCTAAGCTATATAGATATCATGTGCTACTGTAACAAAAGACAGGTATAAAGTCACTTAGCGTGATTAGGTATAAAACTTATTCATATAATTGTAAACTCATTTTGTGCATATGCTACGGGACTTATCTTCAAATTTATTAGCTAACACATTAAACTTTTTGCTATCCGAAGCAACATTCAAAAATATCTTCAGCAGCAGTCTGCTATATTTCAAACCAAATAATAATCGCTAAGTTGTTTGGGATCGGATGTTATTATTGGGACTCTTTCTCCTCCCGAAAAACCTTGAATGAACTATCTTCCTGTCTCTAGAGATACTTATTTATTAAATCTAAAAACCTTATCGGGAATAATTTTTTGTTTTGTATGTAGCACAATACGTATTGAGAAAAACAGTAAGTTACAGTGATGTTCTTCTTTTTTAAGCCGCCTCTAAAAAAGCCAGAACCAATCAATATGAACTTTATATGCCACTGCTGTCTATAAAAATGCATATCCTTGCATGCACGCGGCTAATTCTAAAACAATTAGCACAGACTACGTAAATAAATAAAAAAATCCAACTTTGACATCAATAAGATATATCCACAAAAGATCATTTAGCTGACATCACGACTATGAGATCTCTTTTGATGAAAGCATTAACTCTACTTTTACTCATTAACTTGAATCCATCCAATGCAAGAAAACCATCGATTAATCTAGCGAATCTTCCCTCTATCCTTAAGAATGAAAACAACCTAGCTTTGAAACGTCATGGTAATGTCAAAGAAAACTCTAAGAACCCATTCCTTCGCAATCGTGACCAGAGTAGTGCACTTGTCAAAATAGACCTATGTGGTGGAGCCTGTGAGGATTCCAATCCTGTTTTATTTTTGAAAATTACTCTGAGTTCGACTGTAGAAACCGCAGCCCTTGTTTGTCTCATTGTCGGGAGTACCAAACTATCATCAATCTTAGACTTTATTCCTTCTATTGGAGGTCTTTCTCTCCTGCAATGGATAACTCTAGTTGTGGTCATTTTCTTTCCAAGTATAATCGGATCGCTCATCGATGGAGGTTTAAGTGCTGCATCAAAACAGATTTTAATGCCTCAAATGAACCCAGGAGATCCTAATTGGTATTCTAATTTGAAAAAACCTTCTTGGAATCCACCTGGTTGGCTATTTCCAATCATGTGGTTAATAGTGAGCAAACCCACGCAATTGGTAGCTGTTTCCAAAATAGTCAAGGCTGCTAATATTCCAGAAAAAAGTTTGCCATTGTCATTTTTGGTCATCTATTGTTCTCAATTAGCCTTAGGAGATGCTTGGAATAAAGTATTTTTTGGTTTGCAGTGTACTGGGCGTGGCGCAGCTGTAATTTCACTTTTTTATGGCGTGTTGTTAGCAACAGCTTATCTTTTTGGAACTGTAGACGAAAGTGCTGGTAATTTTATGCTTCCTACTTGTGCTTGGGTGACTGTAGCGGCAGCTTTGAATTGGAACATATATTTGAATAATTGAGAATTGAATTCGTAATTACTTGTAATTGGGCTCCAGTAGTTTTGCAAATTTAATCTGGAAGATAGAAAATAGAATTCATTTGGTGCGCTAGATGAAAATAAATCAATGAATTTCATATTTGTAATTAAGATTCAAGAAATAAAATGTAGGAACATCTAATTTTTGCAGGTTTCGTGTGCTTCATAGACATTACTGTGGATAGCTGCACCAGGAAGCTTTATCTTTGGGATGATTTATGATGTTTGAAATAAATGGTAAAATTTCTTTATTGAATGAAGGCACTGGACGATTCCAGAGGAAAATGTGACAAGAATTATAACCACAAATATTTTTATGTTTTCGCTCATAAATGAAATTGATCGTACATTTTTTGTATGAGTATTCACGTGAATATGGACCTGCTGTCCCGTACCATCAGAAATACCGTAGAATACTTCCCAGCAGTATTCAAGATCAAATCCAAATCTTAATTCGCGCCCGAATTTAATTTATCTCATTAGAAAAAGTGGCGCACGGATAGAATAAAATAAAATATTGCAAGAAAGGTGAAAACACACATTTAATTCTGATTCTATCACTCTTTTACCAAATATCAGGTTATCAACTTTGATACAAAGATTTAGGCAACAACGCGATTCGAGTCAAAATAATGCAATAAACACTTATAGAATGAAAACACTTCAAGAATATCCCTTTCCCGAAGGAACACTTGTAACGGTATCAAATCGTACGTGGCCAGGGATCAATAAACCTGGTGGCGCAGGAAAGGTTCTAAAAGCTTACAAGGACGAAAATGGGGTTCACAGAGTGGATGTTAAATATGTACTCTCCGGAACAGAGAAATTTATCGAGATAGAATATGTAACCAAACAAGTTTACTTAGAGAACAAACGACAACGAAGGCGTACAAAGGAGCCTGTCTTAGAGAGCTTGCATATTCAAAGGAAACCCACAAAAAAAGCAGCGAAATCTGTACTGAAAAAGAAGAATATTGATTCTAAAGAAGAAACAGCCAAGAAGCGAACTGATACTAGGCCATTGCAACACAAAAAAAGAAAAAAGAGAGTAAGGACCAATCCAAAGCCGGTTCTCCAAGAGTATGTAGTAGATACCGAAGAAGATGAAATTGAGCCATCAATACCACGCGAAATAACTATTATTTCTTCAGCTACAAGCACAGGTTCCTTATCATTCAGTGAAAACTTAATGAATACGAATTCATCCAACAATAAAAAAAGAAGAGTAGCCAAGCCCACGGTACGCAATCATAAGAAATTAACCCAAGCAGCTTCTAACAATAGAAAAATGACAGAATTTTTCCATAAGAGTCCCTGTCGACCTTCCTTACATGAAAGCTCCAGTCGATCTGAATTCTCTCCCCGGAATGATGAAGAGAAAAACAAAAATGTCTCTTCAAAGCTCTCCATTCATGAAGACACTAAAATAAAATCACCCTCAATAATTCGCAAAAGAGCTGAAAAAAAAGTGCCCGAAGCATTGAAAGAAAGGTCTCAAAATACTACAAAAATTTTTTCCAAGGCAAGTTCAACATCGATGTCAAAAACAAAATTATTTTCTAACCCCATGAAAGAAACCAAGTCCAAAAAAGATCCTCAATCACCAGTTCCCGATAAAAGCTGCGATCCTGAACCAGTTCCAGAACTATCATCTCCAGAGAAACATCCCAAGTAAGTACAATATATGTATTTAAAACAATGAAGAAATGTGAGCTCTTGATTTTATATTATCTAAATGGACTTTGGCAAAATCTTATGATAAGGCGGATGGATCTTTTCATTACCATTTTTATGGATATTATAAAATATTCAGAGGAAATTCAATTCCATGATCTCATGAAAGAGGTGAACAAGCGCATGACTCAAAATGACGAATTTCAGGAACCGGAAGTCAATGAATGTGTGAAGGTATTGGAAAAAAGGAACCGAATTATGTTCGACAAGGAAGAGGGAACCATTTTTTGGATTTGACAAGAAAGTGCTAATGATAATGTAATGTTTCAATGGTTTTCTTCAAATATTGAAATATAGCATGCTAAATATATGAAGGAATATATGTTGCTAGAAACCTCAGAAATAACTAAATCTGTGATGTTGACGACGAGTCTAGCTTTTCTCAGTTATTTCATTGATTTTGATGAGTTAAATATCATTTAGTTGTGTACCGCTGTTGCTAATAATCAAACAAATGATTATAAGATTTTCTGTAAACGATTTTGCTCAATAAAATGTTGTCACGCATAAGCAGATGCAAGATTAGTTACTGTTTCCATATAGCTATCATGTGAATAAAAATACCCCCTTTACAGAATATTAAACCTAAACCTTCTTCTTCTGTTTGTTTGAGTGGTTCAACGCGACAGTACCAAAGATTACTGAGGATGTAAAGGCTCCTACAATCTGTTTATCATGAATACTGTAACTTGGTCCGTTACAGACACCCCAATAAATAATCCATACTAATGCCAATGAGAAAAACCAAACGGCTGACACAGCTGAAAACTTTACAAATATGGAACTTCCAAGGACATCTTTACCTAAAAAAGTCCCAATCATAACAGAGACTGGTATGGCCCAACATAAAAGCAATAACCTCACAAAGGCACAAGTAATGAAAGAATCGTACTGCTCTTTTTGAATCATCTCTTCCACGTTATTTTCTCCTTCATGAATGAATCCAACTGAAGTGGTTTCAATTGGTCTACTTTGATTCATTTCATTACTCTTGATATATTTAGAGGAGAGCCTGAATGTTTTTGTTTTCATATCATAGTTACTAATCTGACCCAAAATAGAAATTTTGTGCGGATCTTGTACTTTATAGGAGACACGAATGTCACCAGGAGTGCACGAATTAATTAGATCTCCGAATTGGAAATCAAACAACGTTCCTTCCATGAATTGCATGAAATATTTAAAATATTGCTCGTAATTTGATTTAGTGTAGGGAGAAAAAAAATATCCACCTTGATCAACGTACATGAAGTTTTGAGTTTGAGTTGCTATTGAGTTTTCTGTTCCTCTTAACTCAGAAGCCTGTTCATATCTATTTTTATCTTGAAAAAACGAACCAAAATATTTTGTGAAAAAATTGGGGGGTGGAGGCGCTCCGCTTGGTGTCCATATGACTTTGTGATAATTAGCCTTCGTGTTCTGAATCAAGGTTGATGGTAGGTCTACTTTGGCGTTGCCATATTGAACTATAGATTTACTAGCAGAAAAAGACTTTGATGGGAATGGGTCACGCATTGGATTATGATGAGCAGCTGGTTGATCAAAAGTCATTGAGAGAATCAAATGAGAGTACCACCCTTTGACGTAAGAATACTCAGCATAACAATTGCATTTATATGTTTCATTGGAACTAGATCCATCTTTATGTTTAGTTTTTCGTGTACAAGTCTCACAAGATTCATGTTGTAATTGTCTCCATTGGCAATATTCAGTCACACGTTTCATGTTCAAGGCTCCTTTCACACCCACACTAAATTCACCATCAATCGATTCAACTAGATTTGGTTCGATCACGGTTGTAAAGTGAACTATATCGCCTGACTTAGAATCTTTAGAGAGAGACTCAACTCCTTTTTCAACTATAGTATATAGGGACATGATATTGCCATGATAACTTTTCTCAGTAAAAATGAAAAGTACCACTGGCCCGATCAAGAGAATTATGCTAAAAAAATAATGGCATAAAGACGAGATGATATTTCCATCAGAGAGCTTGTCGCCTTTGTAAACCCTTCGGCCGCGGCGATAGGTCGGGGTTGTATTCATCTTATCTTGTATTTGATGTATGTGAATGTGTTGTTTTTATATTTTCTTACATTGAATCTTGAATCTGTAGCACCTACAAAATATCCCATACGGGTATTCAGTGATATAACCATTTCTTTGAAGAGGCATTGTGCCCGCCCTAGTCAGGGGGGGCACAGCCGATTATTCAACATTTTTATATAAGTTTTGTCATGAAAAAATGAGTCATGCATCGTGAAGAGTGAATTTAATCGCAGACTAAATTTGCAAGCACAAAATGCTATGAGAAAATAGTGGTTACTAAAAATTGTTGTTATTGGGAAATAAATTTAGGAGATGGAGCTGAATAAAAAAAACAACATCTATTACTCTTAGCTGCCGTAAAGATGTGGCGTGAACAAAATGTAAAGCTATGGAAATCACTTCTTCATCAAATACAATTTTGGTTGTGATCAAAGCTTTTGTTGCGATCTCTTTTTTAGAAAAAATCTCAAATCTCTTGCATATTTATCAGCATTTTTCTTGGCTACATCTTGATAGATCGCTTTTTCCCGCTCATCCATCTCTTTCCATTTGGTTGCAACCGACTTGGCCAGATTAGCAAAGGTAATCAAACCATGCTTCTTTCTTCGCTTTCTAGGTTGCTTCATTCGACAGTATCCTTTTTTTGTGCGGAGGCGTTGGGTTGATCGTTCATCCTTTAATTCATGTCCAATCAGTTTGTTCCTATATTCTTTGAAAAAAATATTGTAGGCAGAAAGTGGTCGTTTTGGCCACCCTTCTTTAGGATCTCTCTTGGGTCTTCCTCTCTTCTTTTTAGTGTGATTTTTCACTCTTTCAGAGGAAAGAACGTTTACATTTGTTGATTTAAAGACTTGAGCTAGTTCAGCACCGCTAGGTATGCTTGATGGATCGATGGATGCAGGAACACCCAAGAGCCATGTCTCGATGGAAATGGGAGCTTTGTCTAACATGGTGATTCTCTCTAACATCAATATATTATGTCCATCTACCTTTTTTATTTAATGATAATAAATAGGGCACCACTCTTTAGAGAGAGCCTTTAAATAAACATATAGGTACCTAATATTATTCTCCGTGGAATAAATTTAAGCAGTTTGATCCAGAAATACTTGAGTTTTCCAGAATGACAATGGCCTGTATTTCGAAGTATTTATGATGAAGTGGGGTGCATGTGTGAATACAGTCTATTTCTGAAAGATTGAAGCTTAAATATTTTTATTTATTTATAATCGAATCGTTTTTACAGCAGAAACATGAGTTTTAATTAGATTTATCTCCTTTTCTGATTTCGGCAAGAATAAAAATATCGGAACACTTTGTTGCCCGAACTTTATAATTGAGAACTTTCTTAATATTTAAAAGGTGTCAGAAATAATAAATCTGTTCCAAAAAGCCTCTATCAGTAATTATTTCTAGACACAATATTTTTGAGCATGATTGTTGCAGTCGGTACAGTTGTATCTTTCTCAATCAAGCAGATGTTTTCCATATTTAAAAAAAATATCCTATGATCTAAAAGTCCTGTGCTTTTAGAGGGAAGAAGCGAAATTAGCTCATCAAAAGTATTACATACTTGCTAATCACGGCGAAATGTCCCATAGGTCCTACGAACAGGGAGCTAGTGAACCTCTTGGCCCTAGCACAGTCCTCACTTGCTAATCATGTATTGAAATCATTTTTTTGAAACATCAAGAATTGCCAAAGAATTCGTTTAAATTTGAAGTTGCGTTTGTAATCTTTCCAGTAATAGGACTTACACCCTGTATCTTGCATAAATCCTCGTGGAGTTTCTGTAGTGGGACAGGAACCTTCTTGTAATCATAATGTAAACGGCCTGACTGGCCTCTGTAAAATAAGTCTTCTTCATTTGTAATACTTCTCATGATATGTTCACGATTCTTGAATTTTGGTGAGTTATATTCTTGATGAGAAAAACTCTCAATTTTACGAATAATATCATCAACTGAGAGTCCATATGATAAGTGATAACCTGCATCTGGGATTTGTGAGTAATTTCCTTGAGGCGTCGGTTGAAACAGATTTTTATGCATACTTATGTTAATGTTAATTATTGAAATTAATGAAAGACCAATGCAGAGGTAAATCACCTTGCGAAATAAAGCGTGATGACATCCAAAGCGAAAGAGCTTGACGTGAGTAGTTGACTGCATCTTTTTTACACGGCTCTTTTTTTTATAGGAGTAGTATTGAAATAGAGAACTTGCGCAACTTCATATGTATTACGAAATAGCTGGCATTTGATCAATTGCACTATAGGTATATGCTAATACGTTGTATATGTTAGACAATAACTAGACTAACGCCAATGCTAGAGGTAGAATGTACTCAATAATAATATATTTTGAAGAAAGTTAAATGTAATACTAAATAATAATTTTAATTTATTTTGAAGAATGTTTTTGTACTGGGAGAGATCCGGTTATACATCTGTTTTTTTTATTTCTTTCACTTCTTTTATGTATCTTGTGTCACTTTTTATGGGGAATGAGTGTAAAACTAGGGTTTTATTATCTGAGGCATTTGTAATAGTTGGAATTTGTTCAGTTCCAGAGCATCATATTCCATAACAGCAGACGTACCTTTGTAAGATTTGAATTCAATGTTTTCTCATCTTTCGAAGAAATAAATACATACATAGGTATATGAAATATACGAAGAATTTCTTTATATTCTTCTTGTGAAAGCTTGTTTAGATAGAGAGTTGGCTACAAGAATTCTGAGCCCTATTTGAATTTTAGAAATGCGTTCTTATTTCATATTATACAACGAACTATAGCATGCTAAATTGGAACACGAACATATTTCTCATGTACAATAAGTAAATGTAGTATATGCTTATTTTAACGTGTTTAAAGTAACAGGGCTCGATGACCGAAAACGTTTCACGTCCCGCAAGAGAGAATTTATAGTATCTTATTTTCATTTATATAAAACTATTATCAGAATAAATTACAGTAGATGCATAGCACTATACTAATTCTATCATCATAAATAATTTATGGATAAAGAACTCTTTGCTATTAATGGCTATACACATATTAGTCTTAAAAGGAAATGATAGAAAAGAAGATCAATTCTAAATCGATTGGTTGTTCCTTACGTAAATATTTTATTTAGAAAATCTGAGTTACAAAATATTATGTAATTCAAATATATAATTGTACATTTGAATTTAAGAAGGCACGCATAAAATTACAATCAGCGAAAACATAACTAAAGATAAGTCCTATAATTACATTCAAAGAAGAACAGTAATCAGAATTCTTGCCTATTTTTGGCTACATTAGTGACTGAATTTTATAGTTTCTGAAATAATATGGAAAAAAAGAAGTTCAGTTACGAATTGATTGGGTGTAACTCGAGTAAGTGTTTAAATACTGCTAAGTGAAGAAATAGATCTACCGAGTCATACAGCTTCTAAAGTAAATGAATATAATTACATATAAAAAATATGGCCTAAAAATGTACTTTTTAGTCGTATTATTATTATTATTACAGAATATTAATATGATTTGATACGAATATGTTTCACGAAGCTTTAAATTTTTGAGTCAAGGTGTAGTAAGTGTTGTAGTCATATTAATAATTAAATCTAATACTGCTTTGGCATTTTACACTCTAATTTACTACATTTAAGTTCTCATAGTTTTATCAATAACATTCCTTTCGCTTTAAATTACCTTCACACAATTGCTTCACGGAAATATGCCAAGATTAATAATCTGCAGCGCTTATAATGAACCTGTCAAAGATTCAAAAGGAAATCTAACACCTTTCGATTCCAAGAATGGTCCATTGAGCAAGGGAGAAAATCTACGCTCTTTAGACACGTCATCTGCCTTCATAGAACAAGTAAAATCAAGTCCATCAAGCTCATCGAGCTCATCAAGCTCATCAAGCTCATCAAGCTCATCAAGCTCATCAAGCTCATCAAAACATTGCAACTGTTTAAGGATTCTGGACAAGGGCTCTAGAAAAGAAGTACCAAGAATCAGAAAGAACTTTTTTCCACTTCGATTGATGAATATTCTTAACAGCAGTAATTTCAATGATTACATCTGTTGGTCGGACGATGGTAGATCTTTCATCATAAAAGATTTTTTCGTGTTTTCCAATCAAGTTCTTTGTCAGACATTTTACAAAAATGGCAATGCGAGCAGTTTCATACGTAAGATGCATCGTTGGGGATTCAAAAGGACAGTAAGAGGGTATGGAAGGCATCAATTCTATCATCATTTATTTGTGAGAGATGCACCAGGTTTATGCAAAGGAATGATGTCCATGTCCAAACAAGCACGAACGAGAAGATTGACCTCATTGGATCGTATAATATCGAGCTCGAGCTTTTAAAATCTCAACTCATGAAACTCAGTTCTCAATAAACAAGAAATTTGAATCTCAAACGAAGAGAAAAGATTACTTTATTCGTAGATTGATGTGATGAACCTAGGTATCGTTCTCAAGCAAAAAGTGCGTCAATCATTCCTCTCCATTAACTTATGTACATATCGGTGAACAATTCTTATAATTAAAAGATAGGTTATGTTTTGTTTTATATCATCTTGTATCCAACGCAAGATTATCATGATTTATTATGTTGTTGTCTATTTTTGTTTCTTTTTGATGCTATTAGACGGTTAAATCTTAGTGTAACAATTGCTTTAGATGACAAAATTACAACGTTATATTTGTGCACTATTTGGTTGTAAATTGTGAGTTATTTTTATTGTTTACTAAACTAGAAATATAATCACATCTAATGACGTATACATTCTCTATATAGAATGTATCACATATAATATTGTAAGTAAATATATCGGATCGAGTCAGCCGCTCAATTCTTCCACATCTTACCAACTTCAATATCATGACAATTCTTTTACACATAATAATGTGACGCTTTCGGTACGTCACGTTATCTTTATAACCTTGATATTCCTCCTAAATGAATCTGTGATGTCTAACTATTGAACATCCATCCTTTCAACTTTTCATATAATTTTGCTGGACTTAGAGCTTTTGTCAAAATATCGCTTCTCGATTTAAGGCCACTTTGCCTTACCAGAAACAACCACCCTATCGAACTGGTCTCACGAATAAAGTGAAAGGCACAGGCATGATGTTTCTTCCTCAAGACACTCTCGGGTCGGGAACAGTTAAGGATCACGGCTTGGTTGTCTCCATACAACCAAGACTCATACAGCAATGGTACTCCCAGCATTCGGATGGAGTAGCGCATATCGATCAACAGTTCCACCGCAGTACGACAGGACACCAATTCGGACCCGTAAGTACTCGTTTCGATTGTATTCTGTCGTTTCGAATACCATTTCACAACTGAGTTATTTATATAAATTAAAATTCCCGATACTGACCTTCTTGTCTCCAAATCATGTGCATTATCTGCATCGAACTCTCCCCAAACACGAATGGGTTTTCCTTTTGGTTTCGGAGGATTATGGGGCAGCTTCTCATGAGCTCCTGGATACAAATGCTTCCAGTTCGCTTTTACGATACCTTCTACTGGTTCCTCCGGCGCCGAGAAATCCATCTTCAATGATGCCTTGGAGTGATTCTTCAAGTAACCAAATATACGAAACATGACCTTCATGTGCCCTTCTCTTGGCGCATGATTATAGCGGGCCATCGTTACCGCTGCGAACATGACGTCAATCCTACCTAGGGTGACTGCCCAGTTCAAGCTTCCTATCAACATTCGATATCTGGACACATCATCACCGGTAAGTAACTCACTCCTATCCAATTCTGGATGGTAGCCTCCTTCCAATGGAGAATGATAATTTCTTAATGTAAACTCAAATAGCCTTTCAATTTTGTCCGAGATATTCTTAATATAGGTCTTTGCGGAGATGACGGTTTGGTAAGGTAAATCTTTGTTGATGATCTTTTTAATGTCGCCTCCTAGATAATATTCTGGGACTCCAACACCTTTAAACTTATAATTTCCTGCTTTTTCTAACTCTTTCAACAATCCCATAGGGTCTTTAGAGGCAATGATGAGATCATCTACGTATACAGCAATGTATTCGTAGTGATCTCCTTTGTCTCTCATCCAAATTTCCGTATCAGCGTACGAAGGTGAGAAACCAATTTGCCTTAGAATCTCTGCGATTGCATCTGCCCATCTTGCGGCTGATGTTTTCAATCCGTATAGTGCTTTGGATATGATTAACCATTTTCCCTTTAACTTTCCATAGTCAATTTGAGAATAAAGCTTTTCTTTGGTGAACCCATTCA
>Ga0209092_10002521_pt1 | contig 16794 bp, 10 predicted proteins | sample FraStrMetagenome_FD_187446 | JGI IMG/M metagenome (GOLD analysis project Ga0209092, IMG submission 187446) | Marine eukaryotic phytoplankton communities from Arctic Ocean - Fram Strait ARC3M Metagenome (SPAdes) (version 2) | ecosystem: Environmental > Aquatic > Marine > Oceanic | place: Fram...
TTGTAAGAAGAAACAAATTGAAACAGAGGATAAGCAAAGACCTCAGATTTCTGAAGTTGAAATTGACTATTTATAGTTTTCAAAGAGGAAATTTTCCCATAACCCGCAGGATTCTCAACATATTGCTAATACAAAGATGACCAATAACAAAACCTATGCAGAGGTGAGTAAGGAGACTCCTATGAAAATGAACAAGCTAAACTTACAATATTCAAAATTTAGTCCTGCACCACCACCTTTGGACTCGTAGAACCTTCAAATTGTGAGCACGTTGCGAACAGTGTTGATATGAGGTGGATCTCTGGATAAATAGAGAAGGTGATGGTAATACTGCTGTAACATCAAACCAATGTAGCGAAGATGCAGGTTCTGAGCTTGAAAATTGCTTAAATGCAAGAATGCACAAAATGAATGAAGATTTTAAAAATAAGATAGAAGAGATCGAAGGTAAAACGAATGAAAAGATCTGAGAATATTGTTATATGTTGCAAATTTGGATGATATTAAACAATCATGTACATTTTTGTCAATGCAATATGATTCCTTTTAGTGTGAAGGAGTTAGATCTATGTTGATGTAGTAGTATGTAAGATATTATTCTCTTGTAGATTAACTCTTAGCCCTTCCTTCTTTGGTATTATATTTGAGGAGGACAATCTTGTCATATGTTATTATATATTCTAATTGGATTTCTGTGTGCATTCTTGTACAAGGTTAGTAGGGACATAAATGAACTTTGGAGAGCATTGATTTCCTGGTGTTTTTTACGTGTTATTCCACTAGGACGAGTGATAAAAGAAGGCTGATATGTTTAAGTAAATACAAAAATATTGTTTTTGACATCATCCTTAGTTGACTATAAATCCAACATTTTTCTCAAACAAATTGTGGCACAGTTTCTTCATTTTTGCCTCTTTTAGCTGATTTAGTAGTAGTTCCTTGTTTGTAGGACAAACTGCATCTTCTCAAAAGGAGAATTAGTTAGTATGCTTTGCTTCATCAGTAATCTAATCCATGAACTTCTCATTTTTCCAAATAATTTTCTTTTCTCCAAACTTGTTCATAGAAACAAAATCCTTATTTTATTTCATCAGTTATGAACGTGGTATGATGTTCTCAAAAGGAACGAAATAAGTTTGAATTGTCTCCTACTATGCAAATTTAATGCCGTATTACCTGCGCTATGTAGAGCTAATACATTTTTATGATTTTATGTAGCCTTAAAAATGACGTAAGTGAGAAAGTTTCAAAATTTTTGATATATGAAAAAATATCATGCTGACTTCACATCTTTAACTCATCCCACGTATATAATATGCGGTCCTTTGTGCAACGTAATGATTGTTTTTTCTGGTCATGATATCGTATGTACTATTTTCTCTCGTAGAAAACTTTTACGTTACTGAAATAGATTATAGTACCGTTCATCAAGAATTTACTTTCTTATTGTCCCTACGCAATGAGAATACTGTCCCTTCCAAGTTTTTCGTAAGCATTTACAATCTATAAATACGTAAGTGAATCATACTGTCAAGAGAATTCATTACAAAACACATCACTTTTTGCATACCAATCCGAAGGCAGATTCGTTACACGATCACTTAAGAAGGCTAAAATATCATGTGTATCATATATCTCAACCTAAACGAAATCCTATATTAAATCTTGGATGGTCTATTTGAATGTTTGTCATCGGATAGCATTGCTCTATGTAAGAAATTTTGTGAAATAAAAAATCGGATTATTATTCTGAAGTCGAGTATTTGTTTGCTATATAGAACCTTATAATTTATGGGACAGAATGCATTTTCTACATATTGATATAGTAACCTGATATAGTGTAATAACTAGATTAAGCTTATAAAGTGAGATAGTTATTACTACTATCTCCTACATACGACATGTACTACAACACATATATCACCATAAGAATCAATGCATTTATTTTATTTAAATTTTTTTGCGAAACTTGGATGCAAGATTATTTATATTTATGCATAATTTCTTCCTAAGTAATATATTTACGTATGTAGTACGTAGCTCATGGACTCTGACCAGCCAAACGCAAGGCTTAAAAACGTGTATTTTGCACCTGGATCTTCACAATTTTTATACATTCTCTTTTTAAGTATCCTGAATCTCCCTGAACAGTTCCTTTGTTGAGCATTTTACCAAGAGTCCATGTGCAACCCAGTGAACATGCAATCAGATAAATCAAGCAAACAAATGGCCCCATCTGCACTCGCTAGATATACATGTTTGTCTATATTGATGGCTGTCTTCGGGGTTTGGCATAAGCTTACTTTTTTACCAGAGGAAGAAGGAACACCATGCTTAGATTTTCCCCTACACTCTTACAAAGTTCCTCTAGCTTTGACAGCCAGCTATCTTATTTCCCTTCCCTTGTTGAACAAATTTGTATCCACATTTCTAGCTCCAAGATATGACATGAAAAGTCTTCTCTTTGAAAGTATGGTTTTCTACAATGTAGCTCAGGTATGCATGAATGTTTGGATGGTATGGAGGTTTGTTGACGCAGTAGCAAACAGGGGTCATCCATTCATTGGAAGTACTGACGCAGTAGGCTCTGGAACCACCTTTGCAATCTGGGTACATTACACGAACAAATACCTTGAATTCTTGGATACTTATTTTATGGTTCTCCGTGGAAAAATGGAACAAGTAAGTTTCTACAAAAAAACGGTTAATTTACTCCTCAATTGCTTCATTTTTCTAAATTTGTTCTTGTTTCACACAGGTTTCATTTTTACATGTATATCATCACACAACAATTGCATGGGCTTGGTGGGCAGCACTCAGCCTTTTCCCAGGAGGAGATTCTTACTTCGGAGCTCTTCTCAACTCTATGATTCATGTAATGATGTACTCCTATTACGCTCTTGCTCTATTTAAGATTCCCTGTCCATGGAAACGCTTCCTGACACAGGCACAACTTGTGCAGTTCACAAGTGTCATCCTTTACTCTATAGCCTGTATCAGTTTGTGGGGAGACAAAAGAGGGTGGAAAGAAGTTACTTGCATTGTAATTCAAGTCTTCGAGATGAGCAGCTTATTCGTTCTCTTCGCATTATTCTACAAAAAGAAATATACTAAAAAATCATCTAAAAAGGAAGAGGACGAGTGCTCAAAGGCGATGGGTGCCATCAGCTCATCCGCGAAAGAGGGTCTTAGTACTATGGCCAAAGAAACCAGCAAGATAGTGAAATCTGCTAACAACATCGTTGGAACATCCTCGAAATCATCCACAAAATGTATGTAAACATCTCCATAACTAAAAGCTTTTCATAAAGTTCCTCAATCGATACTTTCGATTGAGGGATAGAAATTGTTTATGTGCAATGATTTGCCATTCACCTGCAGGCTTAATGTTGGATTTATGTTTGTGGAAAGTTTTGGAAGCAGGTGCAAGTAAAAGCACATAATTCAAACAGGAAGATAAATAGATGAACATATTGTGACTGAGTAGCATGATCGTTGTTTAATATATGCTCCAGAAGATTATTTCTTCCACAATAAACTAGGTATTATTCAATTCTTTTTCCCACACTGCATACGAACATAGTTTGAAAATCAAATATGAAACCAGGGTTTCAAAATTATTCTTTGTATGGTGACAACTATTATTTTGAAATTTTTTGTATACATTTTAATACCAGCAGATGGACTTATCGAAGACAAACAAAGTGAACGTGAATATGAGAGGAAAAACCTCATCATGGTATTTTTACTTTTTCGTAGGTTTCTTTTTGAACTTTGATCTCGCATTATCAAATTTAGACCCATCTGAAATAAATCTACACGAGGGTTTTCATCTTGACATTGATGAAGTTGCGGTTTCTGCTGGTCATTTTCATACATGCGCAATCGAATATAGACCTGGAATTGATTTTGGAGGACCATTAAGATGCTGGGGAACTAATACGAAAAATCAGGCATCGCCTCCACCTGGAGTATTTGTCCAAATAAGTTGTGGACATATGCATTCATGTGCTGTCGCAATCAATGAAACAGTATCATGTTGGGGAGAATTGCACAGTCCACAAGGGTTTTTTACTCAAGTTAGCAGCGGAGAAAATCATGCATGTGGGATTTTGAAGGATGGTACATTATCATGCTGGGGAAGGGACGATTTTGGTCAGTCGTCACCACCAAATGGCACATTTGTTCAGGTAGGAAAGGCTCTAATTAACTCAATATTATCTACTTGACATCAATATCATTTCTTATGATGTTTTCAAAAATATTTCTTGTGCAGGTCTCCACTGGAAATGGCATTTCCTGCGGTATCCAAACGACTGGTTCTGTAGCTTGCTGGGGAAAAAATGATTATGGTCAACAAAATTCTCCCCAAAATGTTCAATTCAAACAAATTAGTACAGGATCAAATCATCACTGCTGTGGGATAACATTAAATGATGACATCATTTGCTGGGGCAATAATATGCGTGGTCAATCCGAGAATCGTGAGGGTAAGTTTCAAAAATTTGACGATCATATTGAAGGTTTTATCATAACAAATTCAATGGACTAAATTTTGGTAAATTCGTTTCTTTCAAGGTCCATTCATTCAGGTCTCCACTGGACCTAGATCTACATGTGGCATTAAAGAAGACCAATCAATAGAATGCTGGGGAAGGCCGTCTAGAATACCTGCAGAAAGTCTCAATAGTACCGAATACGATCAAATAACTTTAGGAAAGGACCATATATGTGCCGTTGATATGGAAAGCCAGTTGTATTGCTGGTATTCTGGTGCTAATACGGGAAGCCATGAAGTGCCTCTCGGTTTTGTTGTTGGGTAATAGATTCAAATTAATTTCTGCGGTTTAGATTTACATTATATCTTCAATCATCACTCTCCCTTAAACTTGTCTTAGGCAAAACAAAGCTAAATCTATTGCTTTCATTATCAAAAGACTTTAGAGCTAAATATGCCGAAATAGAAGCATCAACTTGTTGATTAGAACAATTTACTTTCGAATTTCTTACTATGCTTCTGTCTACTTCTTTCAGAATAGTTTCAAGAATTTGAGCCCCTTCTTCATTAGAGATGGAATTAATATTGGTCGCAACCTCCAAAGCTTCGTTTTGAATTCTAGCTATGATATCATTGGCACTGATGGAAGCATAATCTATCGCTGTATTTTTTCTGATAAAAGGGCTCAACAGATTATTTGCTGCTGATAATGCAGCTTCTAGTATCGTGCATTCATCGCCAAACGAGGGATCCAGTAAATACTTCAACTCTTTTTGCAACTCATTATGCTTCATAAGCTTCAATCTGATTTCATCAAGCTCTCTTTTTATATCTTCTGCTTTCTTTTTAGCCTGAAGTTTTTCTCCATCTGTGATTTTCAAATCACCGTCTTTGACATCCTTCTCACTGCATTTTAACTTAATGGCCAATTCTAGTTTTTCAATTTCTTTCTTGTATTCGTGTATCTCCTTTGCATCTACCTTTAACATTCTTTCTTTCTCCAAAATCGATTTCCTTATATCGCGTTGAGATTTCTCTTTATTTTTCATAAAACTCTCAATCTTTTTCGCTTCTCGAGTTTGATAAGCTAGCTCATATCGCATTTGCTCACTCTGAACCATTGTTCTCTTCCTTTTAGCAATCATCTTCTCTTCTGTAATAGCTATTATACTTCGTCTCGTTTCACGTAACTTGCCTTCCTCATTTTGTTCAAGGGTTCTTCTTTCACTATCTATTTCCTGTGCTTGCTTCTTTATTTCATCATCGAAGTTAGTTTGTTCTAATTCAGTTCGATTTTGTAGCTCATTTATTTCACTTTCTGTTTTAGATTGAACTTCTGCGAACTTTTTTAAAACCAATAATTTATCCTCAAGATTTTTGTTGCAAGCCTTTCTGTTATCCAACTGGAATATTGCACATAAAGTAATATTCAAGTATAAAGTGAATAAGTCTTGATGTGCAAAGAAGATATTACGAAAAGAAATAAGGCTCACCTCAGCCTGTAGGTCTCCTTTCTTTTTTTTTAAAGCTACCTCTGATTGTTTTTCCATCTCAAGTTGTTCAATTTGTGAAAGTCTCAATTCTTCTTCCATTTTTGACAAAGTCTCTATGCTTTTATCTACCTTTGCTTGGAGTAAGCTGTTTTGTTCATGCAACTGGTCAAGTTGAGATTGTTTCTCTGATATTTCTCGTTGAGGGACCACAGCACTCATCTCCGATTCTTGAACTTCTTCCATGGCTAACATTTGCATTTTTTCCATTTGCTCACGAATAGAGTTCGCATATTCTTTATATTGTGCCATTGCTGACTTTTCGATTTGAAAATATTTTTGATCGAATCGTTGCACTCGTTTGTTTTCAGTTGTAAGCTTTGTCTGTGTCTCTTCTTTTGTAGTCACAAGTGAATTTATGGTCGTATACCGCAGGGGAGAATATGATGATTTGCAATAAATTCTTTGAATTAGAAAATACAAGAAAGTCACATTTTAGAACTCAATATTGTGCAATCATAATGTTGAGTTCACCCTTTCGCTTCTTTGACAGTTAGGACATGACTCAACTTCCATTTAATGAAAAAGTGAGCAGCAGACAAATGAAAAATATTCTACCTTTCGTAAAAAGATATCAAAAAATTCGATACGATATTCTACGTTAACTTACGGTATTGATATCATAGCCGTCCAAATAACAAATGGGTGCATTTGTTCTTTAAGATCTCAATTCGACTTCTGGAGGCATTTGTTATAAATTGAAGCAAAATGGGAAAGAAAAGCAGAAGAAAAAGAGGCGACGGAAATATTCCTAGTGGGTCACCACCACCTCCATCATCAGCAGGAACAACAACACAAGTTCCGGCATTTTACTCGTCTGACGGCCCATCCAATGAAGAGTTAAATTGCCTTCAAACTACTTCCAATTCTCTCCAAAAGAAGTTGGACCAACTCTCACAATTGGCAATGTCAAATGACCGTGCTAATTTCGTAGCGCAATTTGTGCCATTAGATTTAAGTAAAGAGGATGCAGAGGGATATCTTCAAGATCTCACATCTGCACCCGAAGCAGATGGTCAATGGGCCAATCTTGCCTCAGAAATAACTGCAATTGCACAAGGAAAAGGGGTGAATAAGATAGAGGGAGATCAGATTCATAATGCCATATTTTTCTTTGAACATCCTTTATTACAGGGATGTGACAGAGAAGTATCATTTATTCGTGTGAATGGTGAATGGAGAGCAGAAGGATAATTTTTGAGTGTACGATATATCTACTTTAAGGGATTAAATATTTCCACAGATCTTTCACACTGAAGCAAAAATATTTTCGCATTTGGATCAGCTTTCCCAAGCTCCAAACAAAAGAAGTCAAAACAATGCTCTAGCTAGAGAGAGGATATGAATTGAATATAGAACCAAGGTACAATGCTACAGCTAATTAATATATACATGAACGTGAAAACTCTGCTGTCATTATGAAGGATGTGAGCTTTGTTGTAAATATTTTTGTCGGAAGATTAATAATATAATAATAATAATAATAATAATTCAATAAATCCCTAGAATGCTCTTGACACTTCGTAAGTAGATACATATGACGCACCTACTAAGATTATAAAAAAAGAACATTCATTAATGAAGGTAGTAACTACTATACCGTAGTGTCATCTACTCTTGATCTCATCAGATTGAGCAGCATTTGACTCAAGGTGGATACGAGATTGGTCTCTCCATCACAAATCTGAAAATAAGCAGCCGCACAACTGACATTTGAAAAAGTTCATGATGAAAGGCTGGGAAACAACACTCATCACAATAGCTATTTTATTTGGTATTTTCCTCCTATATCGCCTCCTCCTACTTTGGGCGGTATCAGCATACCAAAAGCTAATCAAAAACAACACTGTCAACGTCGATAGATGGGTTCATGATCCACAACCAAGTCCTCAAAGCTGCCTCAAGGTAGTTATTTTACATACTTTCAACACCATCGGATTTAAAGGAAGCCCAGAAGCAGTGGAGCTGGAGCCTATGGAGTCTGACAAAGTGGAGGGGCTTAAAGTAACAGAAAAGAAGGCTGGCAATGGCACGGAAGATAATGGTAAAAAGAAGACTCTTCCTTTGGTAGTCGGAACTATCCGTATGGGATTTGGACATCATAGAATTGCCTATGCGACAACAAGTTGGGGGCTCGGAGCAGACGGAGATCGTGAAACTTACTTTCATGATTTGTTAAACATTAAAAGTCCTGAGGCGAAACAGATTCATGACATTGATCAGAAATATAGTAAAATGTCTCGTTTAGCTTCGGAGCTTGGAGGAATAGTCGAACAATTTTGGGGGAAATTGACGAAAAGTGGTGACGAAGATTCTCTACGTGTAACTTATCAATGGGGTGAACTTTTGAAACCTGTCCTTATGGGACTTGATAAAAACAGTCCTTTCATTGCTTCTCATTCTCTTGTAGCACATGCTGCAGTGGCATGTGGATTTAAAAACGTGATTAACCTTGTGATTGATAACCATGCTCAATGGTTCGTTGTCGTTCCTGGAGCACTCAATCTTGTACAAGGACCTTCCAATTATCACAACTTCTTGAAAATGGGTGTGCCTCCAGAAGAGCTTCAACTTGCTGGTCATTGGATTCCAAAAGATTTGGTAGAGGGTATCCCAGATGCATGTCAAAGGAGGATTGAACGAGCCCAGTCTGTACCTCGGAAACCACTCAGACTTCTCATTCCTGTTGGAGGAGCTGGAGCACAACGAAAATTTGTCACCAGCTTAGTACGTGCTGTAGCCCCATTTGTAAAGAAGGGCCAAGTTCAACTTTTCCTTAATGCTGGAGATCATGCTCATATGAAAACAGCATTTATTGAGGCCTTGGATGATAAGCATCTACCCTTTGATTCAGTCACTGACATGATTTCACTTAGAGCTTTCAAAGATTCCCTTTTGGCTGGAAATGAACCTCCCAGTGCCGTCACCCTTTTTACTTATACTGATTACTTCACAGCTGTTGCCACCACTGACATTCTTTGTAATGTTGCTGATGTATTGGCTTGCAAACCATCTGAATTGGCTTTTTACCCTATTCCTAAGTTAATGATTCGAAGAGTAGGAGACCATGAAGCCTATTCTGCTCTCCGTGCGTCTGAATTGGGAGAAGGTACCCTGGAAGCAAGGACTCTTGATGTCTGTTTGAGGTACATTGATTTGTTTTTGGAGCCTGACTTACTAACTCAAATGAATCAAGCCATTGTCAACAACAATAGCATTGGTGTTTACGATGGTTGTAAAAATGCAGTAAGAATTGCTCTGGAAAGAGCCAATGCAAACAAGAAGGACCCATAAACATATTGGAACCTGAAGAGTACAAGTTTGTTTTGAACTCTTTATTTAGTGATGAAAGCAAGAGCATGTTAACTTATTTCATAAATGATTGTTTCCTTTCTTATGACATCATTTCATTAATATATTTATGTTTCACAATTTCTCGATTCATTAGAAACTATATCATCATTTATTAAATAGAAGTATCGTACTTAATCTATGAATTCCATTCCCGGTGTAAAGAAATCACAAATTTTTAGTTTTCATAGCCAGTAGTAGCCTTGAAGACAAAATATATTATTTGTTTTGATCGACCCTCTTTACTTTTTGATTATGAATCAAATACATTTATATTTTTATACGTTCACATGATTCAAATTATGTGCATTTAATTTTTGCTTCGTGATAGGTTATAATATTTACTTTCTTACTTCAGAACATTATGTTCGAATGAATGAATGTATTTAAAATCAAAGTAAAACAGCGAAAGGTATTGTTGACTGCAGTAACTTCACATTTTACTGCACTCGTTCTTTAGTGAAAAGGGTAGCTTCACATGGATTTACGTAGCTCTTCTAATTGTTTCTGCAACGCATTTTCAGTCTCTGCAACACTGGGTCCTCCTCCATTAGCTTCAGTCATCTTTCTATACGCGAAGACACGGTCATCGCGAATCTGCATCCCATAGGAATAATTATCACGTAAAACCTCTCGATCCTGCATATCCACGAGACGATGAAAAGAGTGTAAGAATATACATAAAGGCATTCATAGAAATCAATAAGTCCTACGAAAGTCCACTGACCTCTCTCATAACAGCTTTTTGTATACCATGAACTAAGCCACCAGCTGCAGAGAATGCTACAATGATGATTCCAAAGGAGGGAAGTGTTTGCCAAGGCATTTTTGATTGACTGTTTGTAAAGAATTTCAATCCAACGCAATTAAATCTATTGTTACTGCCGAGTTGATGAAAACAAAGCAGCGCTGAAATAATAATAATAATAATAATAATATTTTAGTAAAGGTTAGTTTTACTTAAGGTTTTTTACACTGGGGAGTGTATTGGATATCGTAGATTTCTAGCGATATATTGACTTGGGGTGCGTAGATTCATGCTACTGCACTGTGGTTTTGGTTTTTTTGGTGTTGATGTGTTCGTGTTGATTTTATTTAATGCACGGATTATATGCTTGGCGCTATGTATGGAGAATGTGTTTCCGATGACCTGTTTGGCCCATTGCTTTGGAGTTTGTGCGTGGTGCGTATTTGTGAACCATTTTGTGCCATATGCATGTTTCCATATATTATTTGCTTGGGTAAGGATATTTTTGTGGCGATTTTTTGTCATTGAGAGTTGGATTAATTCTTTGACTTCTTTTGATGTGTTTTTGTTTTCGTATTCGTTTGGTGATGATATGAATGTTGCATTATCTTGTCCAAGTAGGAATTCTGAGGCAATTGGTCCTAGCATTCCATGATGGTCTATTGTGAATGGTAACATGCGATGTTTTTTTGTTACTAATTCTTGCGCTAGTTGTTCTGAAGTGGAGTTTGATGAGGGATGGTCGTTAATTTTGAATTTTTTGTATTCGTGGATTTGGTGGTGCTGTTTGATGATATTTGTAATTTCGTTGTATGATGTTTCTGCATGATGTGTTTTATGGGGAGGGATTAATGTTACGTCGATTAATGTTGTTTGGTGGGCTTCTGTTGATGAATTAATTGGATGTTTGATGACAACATCTCCAGGTCTTAATTGTGATGCTTTATCGAATATGTTTGGGAGTTCTAAGTGTATGTTTTCATGTGAAGTGTTGGTTATTAATGGCATGATTTGTTGGCATACTGTGTAGATGGAATCTCTCATTCTATGATGTAGGGCTATTTTGTTGTGTTCTTTGCATGTGAAGAAGTGATCGCCGTATTTATCTATTGTCCTTCCGCATGTACATGTTGGTGGTGGGGCTGGGTCAAGTGGCAGGCGTAGTTTCCTTTGGATGTAGATTTTGAATTCGTCGTTCGAAAATCTATTTGTTGGGTCAGTTCGTGTTGATTGTCCTATTGGTATTGAGGTTAGAGTGCTGAGTGTTGAAGGAAATTGTTTTTTGATGTCAGTTGGTAGATTTGTCCATGTTTTTTTTAATCTGTGTAGGCATATATCTTTTTGGATTTTTCTAGTTGTTGAGTGGAGAGGGGCTTGAAGTGTATATGTTTGGAGAGTGAATGGTTGTTAGTTTTTCGAATCCGATGTGGTTGCTCCTTCTATGTATTGGGTAGTTAATTCTCTATATTTTTGAAATACATTTAGGGAAGATTGCTTCTATCCTTTGAATGTCGAAGTTATATGTTGTGGGAGTTTAATGTTGATATCTTGTAGCAAGGTTTCTTTCACGTTGATTTTTTGTGGAATTAGGCCATATTTTGTTGTTCTGATTGAATTCGCTAAAGGTGTTGTGAATGTGCGGATTGCTCTAGCTTCGATGTCATGGAATCCGAGGCCTCCTAATCCTGATGGAGTTGTTGATATTTGCCTAGAATGGTGGGGTAGAAGTGTTGTTTTTGTTTCGTCATTGCTGGATATAATTGTGTTGATGAAATGTTTCGTTGTTTCGTTGATGGTTTTGGTGAATTGTGTGCTATAATGTTTGTATTCGCTTGATGTGTTGTTGTTGTGGAGTATGTCGGTAGGTAATAGATGAGTGACGTAGTGTTGAAGTGAATATTTGAAGAGTGTGATAGAGATGTGGGGATCTGGGACTAAGGTGTGGATGGAATCAATTGCTTGTCTTAGTTTTTGTATTTTTGTATTTTGATAATGCTGCACATATTGGGGGTTACCGATTGGGGCGCCTAATATTCTGGTGCCTGTAGTTATTTCACCTTCTGCTTGGCCTCCGCAGTAGGTGTTGAGTGCGTATATGAGGTCTTGCTTGTGTTGTTGATGTAATCGATTGATTGGGGAGAAGCCATTTGTTGAAGTCATGATTTTGCATTTTTTTAATTTTAGGATGCAACCTAATGGTGCCCCTAGTTCTTTAAATCTATCTAGGAAAAATGTAAGATCTTCATAACCAATACTTACAGTTGTATCGTCTATATAACTCATGACTATTGCGCGAGTTCCTATCCCATCATCTGATACACAATTGTTTGCTTTTCTTGCACGAGCTCTTTCACCTAGTTCTGTATCAAGGGTTTTGATGATGTCATCAAGTACTAGACATGCAAGGAAAGCAGCAAAGGGACACCCTTGGCTTGACCCTTCTTTCCTTAGGATGTAGTCCCGGTGCCCGTCCGGTCTTCTATACCAACATCGTGTGTCGTCATAATACAGTATGTCGAATAGTGGAAGTAGGTGTGGAAATTTTTTGTGTATGATTTCACGTGCTTTTTTCATACTGACCGAATTGAACATATTCTGTAGGTCTAAAATTAATATTGCCCTTGATGGGATTGGTGAGTGATTTGAATGATTGTTGAGGAATCTGGAGGTATGTGTTTGCATTGTCTGTGTTATGATGTCCATTCCGGACGACAGGCCAATCGCATATTGGTTGGGGGCGAGTATCTCTGATGCTGAGTCTTTCGTCGCGGCCATTGCATGGGTGGCTGCGATTCGTCGTATCGCAGTTCCAATTCCAATCGGACGTATCGCTTGCAGGTTTGTTGTGTCTTTGTGAAAAGAGACACTTTCATTTGCGTTGATGTATTGTCTGACTTCTTTTGGTAGGTTGCCGGAGTATAACAGGTGCAGGAGGTCTCCCAGTATGGTGATGTGTGGGTATCTTTCTTCTGATTGGATGAGTGTTTTGGAGCGGACCAAGAAGACGTCCTTTAGTAGGTCAGTTGAATCTGCATAAGGCCCAGAGGACTTATTCCTTTTCAGGCGGCGGAGGGTTGATAACAGTAGGGTTTCGTCTCTGAGCCTGGCACGTATGGTGTCATTGCTGGTGGAGAAGGATTGGCTGTGGAGGGAAGGATTTGGTCTGGGGAGCGGTATTGTTGGTGCATATGAAGTTGGTGGTGGGTGGAGGTTTTGGATGGTGGGTAGAAATTCCTCGGAGTAGGGTACAGAAGGTAGGGGTTCTTGGAGAAGCTTACTTGCTTTTTTCCAGTCGTCGTTGTTGGCGGCATCTTCTATTTGCTTGCTTCTTTGTTCAATGGTTGGGGTGTCTGTGTTTGGTGGGGACAGTTCTTGCATTGCGGACTTATGAAGTAAGTTGAATTTTCCATTGAAAAACATGTCTATTCTATATTTTATTAATATATCATGTTTTCTTGGTTCTATTGGTGATGCTGGGGCGAGCATGGTTCCTTCGAAGAGCAGGAAAAGTTTCCAGATTGGAGTAGAGATGGATTGATGTTGTGGAACATGTGGGGAATTGGCGTCAGTGTGGGTATTGGTGGAGGTAAGTAATACTTCAATAACTTTATAAAGTATACTTTGTAACTGATGTCTAATTTTAATTGGTGTTTTATGGTATAACGACCTACGAAAAGAAAATGGGATGATATCGAGACGGTGGAGATATTGGAGGGTGTCTGTCCATTGTTTGGACACGGTTTGGTGATGAGAGGGATCGATGGGGAATTTTGATGTGAGTAGTTCTGTGTTGGATTGTGTTCTTGTAGATGTTTTGTGCACTGATTTGATATGGTTGTTGAGGGTTTTGTTCGATTTATAGAGTTTTATGCGCTGAGGGGGGCATATTGGGCACTTGAAAATGTTGGCATTGGTATAAAAAGATGGTGGGACTGTGCTGATCTCTGTGCAGGAATGGGCGGTGGTAAGATGAGTTTGTATTATGGTTGGTTTATTGATTGGTAGTTCGAATGGGCAGTTCGGGACTGGACAAGGAATAGTGGGGGATTGGGTTTGGTTGGTGGAAGTATTTCTGGTGATGGCCATCTTAGGTGAAGTACGGATTGGAAGCTTTAAGGCTACTCTTCTTTTTCTTTGATGCTCTGACCTTCATTTTACTTTTCTTCTTTGCTAGCATTTCTTTATATTCTATTATTTTATTGTCGGCTAGCTGCATGAGGTCATGCTTAGCTTGGAGGATGGCGTCTGTTGTGTTGGTAGCTTCATATACCTTCAAGGCAAGTGATGCTACTTCATCGTCGTCGATGAATGGTATACTTTCATCTGACAACGTAGAGAGTAGAGATTTCCACAAGACCAAAACATACTATCTCTACATACGAAGAAAAGAAATTGCACCAGCCCCAATAGAATGAGCTCGGAGCGTGTAAAATCATCCCAACGGCGGCTACGAAAATCCAAAAAAAGAAAACAATCCCAATCATAAACAATTAATACAAACGTCACCAAAGTCACTCAATACGTATCATTTAATAATTAATTAATATCTTCAATTTTTAAACTTAGTTTCCTGGGATATATATATAATGTTGTAGTATATGACGTATGTTGTTGTAGTATGATATTATTTTAAGTGTCTAAATGGCAACGTACTGAGACGGACTCCATAGTTTCACGCTCTACGGCCTATGGCTATGGTGTTATAATCCACGCGTACGTGAACAGGCGACAGTATATGACGTATGTAGGAGATAGATGTAGTGTAATAATCTATCTCACTCTATTTAAGTAATCTATATTATTACCCTATATCAGGTTATAGAGCCTCAATTTATCGTCGAGAAAGAGACCAAATCTCTTTTCTCGATAAAAGCTTTTATTGTCAGTGATATCTGACAACACATCTGAAACAGTAAACGCAAAAATTGCGACCGGAACGTTCATCCCGAACACATATCTCCAAGAAAGGTGGAGAGCACAACATTTCAAAACCAACACATTCACGACTTGGTGAAAGATCAGAAAAAGTGACGATTTATTAAAATCTAGATACGACCAATATATAGCTCTAAAAACGAACGGTGATACGACTATATAATTCGAGACGTTTAGGAATTATATAGGGACATTGCGATCTAAATCCAAATATCCTCTTAAGCTAATAGCGAACAACAAATCCCAAAATCCAACAATCGAGCACTAAATAAAACTCGTTCAAAACAAAAGTCCATATTATTACCCTATATCATATAACGGTCCGTCTCCTCGAATACGAGAAACATAAACTCAGGTGGGAAAGACTGCTGTTATAGGTATATATATCTAATGGGACTGGAAAATACGGGGACTGCTGCAGCGAGTTGCGGACCACGATACGCAAAATATAACATTCTACCAACCAACCGACCAATAATGTTTAAGTAACAGTTAAAAAATCAGACGAATTTAGTATTCATGAAACAAAAAACTAAGTAACACAAATAACACAAATTTCACTTAAAAAGATACGAAAGAAATAGTTAGAGGTGCATGATAATTTTAACCAGAGTTCAAGCTAAATTACCATCACGCGCGGACAAAAACAGTAATAGAAATACTTGAAGAGAAGTCAACAAATAAGTATGAATACTAAGAACAACAATACAGAAATACACGAAGAGGAGTCCCTCGGATTGGAACACCAGACACCTAGCGTTCTGCCACCAATACAGCAAAACACAAATACCTCTCCACCACCACAGCCACCACTACCACCACTACTACCACTACCACCTACATCAATATCTCTAGTTGAAAATCAACATCCTCTTCCCATTGCTGTCCCATTCACACAACAAGAGGATCACGTTCAAGACGTTACTTCTGGTACGGAACTAGTTATTGAAGGCTTTGTTGTCAATAATAGCCAGAAGTCTAAGAAAACAATTGATATAATAACATGCTTGCTTACAACGGTTATCATCATAGTAGTAGTGGTAGTAGTAACAATGCGTTCATCGAAAACAGAACCACAAAACACATCATCAGAGCCTTCGCTTGCACCTTCAATATCATCATCGCCAACTACATTATTTAACTACGACGAGTATGCCAAAGATATTGCATTACAAGTATCAAGTGAAGAAGATCTGAACGACACCTCGACAATGCAACACAAGATATGGAAGATACTTGTTAAAGAATTACCACTTTTGGTGGAAATGTCTGTATTGGAGCTAAATGACACAAAAAGGATTGTTCAAAGGTATACCATAGGATTAGTGGCAGGAAGCGTTAGCTCGTTTATACGATCCAAACCAGAACCAATGTTAGAATCACAATTTCTTGATGAATGTAATATTGTGTACTTCACTTGCAATGATGACTTAGAACTAATAGGGTTGTATTTGGCAAATCAGAAAACCACTGGTATGGGAGGAGGGATAGTTGCATCAGAAATAGGTACATTTCCTAGCTTGCGACAAATAACATTTCGGAGAAGCGCCTTGAAAGGTACCATTCCATCAGAAATAGGAAACTTGAAGACGTTGCGTATTCTTGACTTGAGTGACAATGCTTTTACAGGAACCATCCCAACTCAGATAGGAAAATTGCAGAATATAGAACTCATAGACCTGAGTAGAAATATGTTAGAGAAGGAAATTCCA
>Ga0209092_10002522_pt1 | contig 16793 bp, 6 predicted proteins | sample FraStrMetagenome_FD_187446 | JGI IMG/M metagenome (GOLD analysis project Ga0209092, IMG submission 187446) | Marine eukaryotic phytoplankton communities from Arctic Ocean - Fram Strait ARC3M Metagenome (SPAdes) (version 2) | ecosystem: Environmental > Aquatic > Marine > Oceanic | place: Fram...
AGGAAGTATGTATTGAAATGAACTATTTAAATAATGTATGAATGAGAAATAATCAAGTATTTCTCATTCTATTAAGATAAGGCATATTGTAATCGACTAACTGTTATTTTACAACACTACTATATCCAATTGAATATCAGATAATAGTTTCAACATTATCTTAATAGAAAACTAGCAAATCTTTGAAAATATAGGGGAAAGGATAAAGAAATTTGAAAACGAATGAACGCCAACGAAATTAATCATCTTATCACCCAAATTGAACAACTCCAAATCACTGTAAACCAAACGCGTAGTCAATTAGTTGAAATCAGAAACAGACTTGGAAACAACGAACAACAACAAGAAAATCAAGCCGAAGGGCAAGTTGAAGAAGACGAAAATCGACCATTGGAGATTGGGGATAGAGTTGAAATCGTTAACGCTGTGCGCCTAAGAGGAAGCCTGAGAAGCAGTAGAGGCGTAGAAGGACATATTTCAAGATTCACCGGAACGTACGTGATTGTTCGTGTAGTGGTAAATCTAAGAAACGGCGTAGAAAGTTACCAAGACATTCGCCGAGCTCAACACAATTTGGCTAGAATCTAGATTCTTTTACAACCACACAAAAACACAAAGTTCAAAAACAAAAACAACAATGAACAATCAAACACCTCAGCCTACTCGAGGAGGCACTACTGGCAACAGGAATCATGTATCTGTCAGTCACGGAGACTCTAATCGTCAAGATCAGACTCGTCACAACCAAGGATACAGGAGCAACATGAGTGGACGCGGAGGGAACCATCGCGGGTATCGTGGACCAAGGAACTACAGGAACCAAACTACTGCATCTTTTAAGGGAGAAACTGAAGGACTCAACGGAAATGTCTTTCAGACGCAGACTGAATCCAAAGATCCAACTCAGTATAAGAGGACAGTCGAAGCGCTTGAGCGCTATTGCGACAAAGTGTACGATGTCGATATGCGTTCTTTGTTCGGACCCAATCCTACCATTCCAAGCGTTAGCCGTCCCAAGCAACCTGAGCCCGATGGAGACCAAGTTGAACTGGATGCCTACCGTGAAGAAATCAAGCAATTCGTCAAGGACAGGAAAGCGATGGAGCGAGCCCTAAGAGCATTGTTCTCTGTTATTTGGGGGCAGTGTTCCTTGAATGTGATCACTAAACTGTCTAGTTTGGATGAGCTGGAGCAGTGGAAGGAAACCGGAGCTTGCGATGAGCTCCTCATGGCGGTGCAACAAATTCTGATGGAGTTTGAGCACAAGAAGTGCGTATATGTGACCCTATTTAAGCAACTAAGGTACTTCTACCTCAATCGTCAGCGTGATAGCCAGAACCTGCATCGTTACTTTGAAACTTTTCAAGTAATGACCGAAAGCATTGAAAGGTATGGAGGCACCTTTGGGGATCACGATGCCTACGTACGAGAAGTAATGGAACAAGATGGGTTAGACTTCAATGATGATTCCATGGAAGAAAGTGTACGAGAAAAATACTTTGAAAAGGCGCGTAAAAAGTTTCTTGCCATAGCTTTTCTACTAGGAGGAAAGCCGGATTTGTACGAAAATCTGGTTGTCGATCTTGAAAACGACTATCTAAAAGGAAATGATTTCTTTCCTTCCACCGTGACCGAAGCGTATCAACTTATGGCCAATTATAGCCAGAAAAAGGAACTTGGAGCCCCACGCAACAATCGTAGGCACAACGGTATCGGTTTTCTTCAGACTAGTAACAAGAAATTGGTAAAAGGAACGGACGGACGTATCCACGATTCCATTCAGTGCTACAAGTGTGGAGATACTGGTCACTACTCGGATAAATGTCCTAAAAGTACGAGTTTACTTCAATGCACGCCAGCCGAGTCGGACCCTCAAGACGTTGCCCCAGATTCTACCGATGGAAATGCGCAGGATGCGCGTCTAGGCTTCGGTTTTCTACAAGTCTCTTATGCTATGTTCCAGGCCAATGATCAACGTTATCAAGGCCTCAACAAGAATTGGGTCTTGCTCGATACGCAATCAAATTGTGACATTTTTCGCAATAAAGGCCTTCTCGAAAATGTTCGTCCTTCTGATGGGCCTGGTCTTACCTTACATTCCAATGGGGGTGAAATGAATGCAAATGAAGTTGGTGACGTCATCGGATATGGGACTGTATGGTACAGCCCTCATTCCCTAGCAAACATTCTTTCTTTTGCGAATGTGAGGAGGAAGTTTCGTGTGTGTGTAGACACCGGTCCGGGAGACCCGCATCCCACTATTACGGTGTACCGCTCAAATGGGATGCCCATGTTATTCAAAGAACACAAAATGGGCCTATATGTGCACAACTCGACCTCTGAGTCTAATGTAGTCTCTAATGTTAATCTAAAAAACCTTTATGATTACACGTTTGTTACTACTGTAGCACAATTGGAATCGGAGTTCTCACGCAGTGATGTTAAGAGAGCAAAAAATGCAAAATTACTACACAGACGACTTGGTCATCCTGCGATGAAGAAGTTCTATTCGCTCATCACAAACAATAATATCCAAAATTGTGAAGTAAATTTACGTGATGCACAACTATTTGATTATATTTATGGACCTAATTCCGCAAATATAAAAGGAAAAACAACAAGAACCAAACCAGATGCAATTGCACCACATGTGTCTATACCACTACCTGCAACTATTGCTTCTTTCCACTGCCAAGTTACTCTACATATTGATATTATGTTCGTCCTTGGTATGGCTTTCTTTCATACAATCTCGGATCATTTTGAGTTCCGTACTGTGGAGGAGCTTTCAAATCGAAAATATATGAGTATACTCAGTTGTTATCAAAATGTTGAAAATGTATATGCTGCTCGTGGACTCACCATTGCACATGTTCGCGGCGATTCTGAATTTTCCAGTCTCTCCTCATCCATTTTACCTGCTGTATTTCATGTAGCTGCTAAAGGTGAGCATGTGCCAAAAATCGAACGTTCGATTCGGGCAGTCAAAGAACAAGCACGCACTATCATTTATGGCTTACCGTATTCGACATACCCTCCCATCATGGTGCGGTCTTTGTTGATGATGTCAACACGTCTCCTAAACTTATTTCCGACTGCCACTAGTATGCATAACATGAGTCCGCTCACATTGGTTACTGGTCGCCCCTCTCCCAGTACTAAAGAAATGACCATTGAGTTTGGGGCCTATGCAGAGGTACACAATGCTAACCATGTGACAAACACTATGCAAGAACGTACCACTGGTGCCATTGCGCTGCAACCTGCCAATGCCACTGGTGGCTGGCATTTCATGTCCCTCGCCACTGGTGACAAGATCATACGCTATCGGTGGACTGAATGTCATATCACCGATTCCATCATTTCTTCAGTTCACAACATAGCGGCAAAAGCAAACAAAACCAACAGTCCCCTCAATCACATATCGAATGAATTCGCAAGTGATGTTCACGTCGAAGGAGCGCAGGAACAATCACACAACCAACATGAAGCCAACAACATTGGGGATGAAGTAAACAATGATGATGAAGCAAGCAATAATGATCAACAAATTGAAGAACAAAATAATGATGACCAGAACAATGCTGATGACAACGTCAATCATGATGAGCAAAATGATGCTCTCATTACTGACGATGAAGAAAGCACTTTCGACAGTGCGGAAGTGACGAAAAATGATCCTCCAGAAAAGGAAGAACCCAACGAAACCATCTTTGACCAACTGTTCGACGTAAACATCAATAATGAAGAAGATAAGACGGAAGAAGAAGCAGCAGCAAGCAAACATAAAGAAGACGAAACAGAGGATGCAAGTGAACCAACCTTGGAGTGTGACGAAACCAGTGAAGAGAATAGGAGCGTGCAAGAAGAAGAAACAATGACTAGAAGTGAGTCCGAACCAAGTGAAGAGAATAGGAGCGACGAAGCCTTAAATGAAGAAAGTGAAAGCAGGAGCGTGAACCAAGACGAATGTGGCAGTGGTATCAACAAGAAGAACCTCCAGCGAGAAATAAATCGATACAACTTAAGAAAGAGAGTTAAAAAGACAAAGGATCATCAATTCAATAATCAACATTTCAATTACCTTAATTTCGTTACCAGTACTCGTGGAAAGAACAGAAGAATCAGCAAAATCGAATCAAAGCTGTATGAACAAAAGGCGAAGGAAGAAATGAGTAGGTTAAGACGAAAACAAAGTTTCAATCGGAGTAAATTGCACAGCAACCTAGTGGGCATGTGCATGACGCAAATGAGCGCCCAAAAAGGAATAAAGGTATATGGGAAAAAGGCACTTACCGCCATGGCGAAGGAGTATTCGCAGCTGGATGACCTCTCAGTCTTCAAACCAAGGTATCGTAAAGATCTATCTGCATCCCAAATAAGCTCAACACTGAATGTTATTGATCTCATTAAGGAGAAAAGATGTGGACGAATCAAGGGCAGAACGGTCGTAGATGGACGTGGTCAGAGAGGCAAGTATGAAAAGAATGAAACATCATCTTCTGCACTTACATTAGAGGCTTTCATCACTACCTTGGCAATTGAAGCGGCAGAACTACGTGACGTTGCCACTGCTGACATAGCAGGGGCATTCCTTAAAGCTGAGCAACCTGATTTGGTTACTATTAAAATGAGAGGACCTGCAGTTGAAGCAATTTTAGAAGCAAACAAAGATAAGTATGAGAAATATGTTACAATTGAACAGGGCAAGAAAGTCATTTACATGGAACTTATGAAGGCCATGTATGGGACGCTCACGGCGCCCATACTATGGTACCAACTGTTTGCATCCACCATTGTTGATCTGGGATTTGTCATCAATCCCTATGACCCATGCGTAGCCAACAAACAAATTGATGGAAAGCAGTTCACAGTGTGCTGGTATGTGGACGATCTCAAGTTGTCGCATGAATCCAGCGAAGTGGTAACAAAAATGATAGAAGTAATTGAGTCAAAGTTTGGAAAAATGACTGTAACCAGAGGAACGAGTCACACATACCTTGGGATTGATTTTGAAATCAAGAAGAAACGTGTACACATCAACATGAAACAATACCTTCAAGAATGCATTGATTCGTACGGTGAATCGATCATGAGTAATGCAACAACGCCGTCAACAAAGCAATTAATGGAAATAAATGATGAATCAAGTGTGTTAGAAGATTTCAGAAAGGACAAGTTTCATCACATTGTCGCAAAATTGTTACACATATCAAAGAGAGCTAGACTAGACTTACAAGTAAGTATTGGATTTCTATGTACTAGAGTACAACGACCAACTGTCGATGATTGGAAAAAACTTCGCCGTGTACTACAGTACATTCGAGGGACTATTGACATGGAGAGAATTGTTTCCATGAAATTACTGGGTGAATTCGATATTTTTATAGATGCTTCCCATGGTGCTCATTGGGATAAAAAGGGACAAACGGGAGGTTGTGTGTCAGTTGGCAGTGGTGTCATTCATGCGAGATCCAATAAACAAAATATAAACACGAAAAGTTCTACCGAAACAGAACTGGTAGGCAATAGTGATTATTTGACTTACCCAATTTGGATTATTCGTTTTCTAGAAGCACAGGGATGTCGTATATCAAAGAAAACATTACATCAGGATAATGAGAGTACCATCAAACTTCTTAAGAATGGAACAAAATCTTGTGGGAAGCAGTCTCGACATGTAGACATTAGGTATTTCTGGACAACAGATAGAATTAAGGAAATGGGGATCAATGTTCTTCATTGCGCCACCGAAAAGATGCTCGGAGATTTCTTTACAAAACCGTTGCAAGGAACATTGTTTCGGAACATGCGAGATGTTGTTCAAGGTCTGAAAGAATATACGATACTGAAAACGAAAGAGGAAATGTGTAAGGAAGTAAATGAGAATGATAAACATGATAAACAAAACATTAATGCAGTGAAAGATAAATCACCTTGCCGTCAGGAGCGTGTTGAAGAATTAATCCGTGAGAAGGAAAAGAAGGTTCGATTTGACGGCTGCGTTGATTTGAATGAAAAACTGAAATTAACAAGGAATGAACAAAAAGGACGTACGTACGCAGATACTGTAAAAATGAACAGTCTGAAAGATATAAAATGCGTTAGGAAGTATGTATTGAAATGAACTATTTAAATAATGTATGAATGAGAAATAATCAAGTATTTCTCATTCTATTAAGATAAGGCATATTGTAATCGACTAACTGTTATTTTACAACACTACTATATCCAATTGAATATCAGATAATAGTTTCAACAAATATATCCAGCATGAAATAAAAAACAATTATGAAGTATCTTATGTAACGAAAATTTATCATTATACGATCTCATGTCCATCGAAGCGTTAATACAGAAAAACAAAACACAGAAATTCTGCTTTTTGAATTGTCCTCATGAATACGAAAATAGAAGATCACCTTAATGAATGTTATGATGAAGCGTTTAACTTCACGATGTCAAGAGCGCCAGCTATATTATTATTATTATAAAGAATCTGAAAGAGAAAGGAAATAGCGTAGACCATGGACAAAAATTCAATTTAGACCAATCCGGTTAGAACACAGAGTATGGATTGCTTAGGTTTACAGAAAGGTTTAGAATGTTTAGCTATAAGGACAATTTGGGATAATCTATCTGATCCAACCTATATGATGGTTCAATGTTTATCTCTGATAACAGAAAAAATTATAACTGGCTTATGGAATGGTAAGAGCTGCACTATAGATTGTGAGCATTCATATTTTTACCTTTTGTGTCTTCTTTGCAAATATTGATGACACTTTTCATCTTTTTGACGAAAACTTAAGTGGTTTCTACCCTTATATATCCTGTAATCTTCTTTATGCGATTCACGAGAAGAATACAAAGGTTCCCTCGCAAAAATGGAGTTAAAATAAGAGCAATTTTGTGAAAATGTCTTCATATTCTTCCGCGTTGCTGAAAATTTACGGAAATATATACGCATCACTCCAGATGTTAGCTATTTTTTCTTGGTACATGATTTTGGATTTGTTTGCTTTAACAAATTCTGCTAAAAAGTGGTCTTACCTTGTGTTCACTGTGGAAAGAGGTGTATAAAAAGGGTACTGATGCAATTGGAAATGGAAACGGAAAAACTTGGAATAATGTGGTCTTCATGAAACGAATGTAATCAATTTTTGATTCTAGCCTCTTCAGAAAATAATTGATAATCGAATTTATTAGAAAGTAATTGTTTTCTAGGTTCTCAATTGCAAATTCATGTGTTTATTATCTTTCTCTAGTCATATATTTTGTCATTTGTTTATTATACAAAGATCGGAGAAAGTTCTTGGATTATTCAAATTTCTTTTTCTCATAAAATCAAACCTAGATCATGTAAAGGAATTAAATTGGATTTTTTATAGTCCATTTTGGATTCTCCTCTTCTGAAAATTGACCCCGTCTTCAAGAATCTCTTTTGTGTATCTAGCCTAAGATTTTCACCTCTGCTCTTGAAATCGCCCCATCCAGCGGCCACACCTTCCAAAGCACAATTTCGTTTGGCTATTCTGATTGGAAAAGAAATTAAGTTTATTGCATGGTCACATATCAATTCAATAGTTAGAGGGACATTTGAAGTTTTTATTTGAAGAACTGCTGTCGATCCTACGTTTATTTTCCCTCTCCCACCTAACGCATCCATCAAACCATTAAGATATGTTTTGGGTCCCAAATTGTGTACTTCAACAATGTTATCATGTTTATATGTACTTTGTTTCGGAGGGAATGTAAAATAAGAAGCAGAATTGCTTGATGATGTGGATATTGGCACAGACTTATTGTTCACCCTTGATTCAATATCGGTAAAGTTAGATACAAGGAAAAGGTCGTCAGAGTCATTCTTGATGACTTCCAATTTTTCGATGGGTTTTTGGTCAATTATATTTAGGTCTGCAATATATTGCAACTCTCCTTCCCAATCAGGGTAATAAATATCAACATGTGATGCATGCAATTCGGTCCCAACACGCAAAGAGTTTTCAACTAGCACCCCTGCTTTGATTGTCACGGAAATTTCACCTGATCTGAAGAATGAATATAAGTCTATTTTTTTCAAGGAGAAATTGCTGACTTGATAATTTGGCATCCATTTGGGAAAAGTTGTGACAGCAAAGGAATAGGAGATTGCAAGAACTGCTGTTGATGATGCTATAATGGGAAGCATATCGAAAATTTTGATTGTGAGAACTCTTTTTCCGAGTCGCAATAAAGAATTATTGGTTTATTCATGTAGACAGCGAGTAGGTCAAATATTTTATGCACGATGTAACGATTTAGAATGTAAATGAAAAATATACTTAGAACGAATGTGTTTAAGTGTAGCTGATTACTTACGCCTGTTTGTCCGGATACTACGACTCAAATCAATACTGTCCATATAGATAAGATTGTCTTGAGAAGAAAAAATCGCCACATACTGAAGATTTGAACTCCTTTCTTAATTATGTGTACTAATTAAAAATAGGTTGAATTGTACAGTAATAAATCTACTGGAAAAATGCATAAACGTGAACATAACTTATTTTTTACCTCTCGAGCAAATTGTTTCCTATGACCTACGAAACGTGCAAACTGCTCAGTTCCGGTCAAACCTCAATCTTATACTTGTGGTTATTTTTCAATAGGCTGGAAAAGGACAATTTTAATCTCATCAACATGAAACCCTTTTTTTACTTTAAATAAATTTAATCTCCTTCGAAACAAATTTCTCTCTAGCTAGAGAACGATCAAAAACAGCAGATTTTCGATTATCAAGTGCAATAACAATTCAAACAGAGCAGAAAAAATGCTGTTAATGAAGTTGTGAATGGACAAATTTACATGAAAAAGAAACTTCTATCGATTTAGCAACATATGCAAACTTCATAACAACTTTTCAAGCATATCAAACAGACTTTAGAAAATGTGTGACATAAAAGGTTTAAAATTTTTTGAAAATATTTTCAATTTGAACGAAACCAGAATTTTCTCGTTTTCACGTCCCAGAACTTATTCCACAGCACCCAAAAACTATTTAACCTCTGCCATCTGCAGGATTTTTCTCTATTGATAATGCAAATCGATCATGCTAAATACATATCTTTCTCTCATTTGAAGAGAAGCAAAATACCACCAGAACGCACAAAATACAAAATAAAGCAGATACAAAGGAATTACCAACCTAATATTCATCAAACAAAGCTGGAAAATAAGTTCACGTGTCTAAAAAAAAACAAGCAGAATTTGAATAGAAGTCTAGGAGAAACCAAGCAGAAGAGCGCAGAAAAAAATAAGGTAGGACAAAAAAATGTTGGAGTAGTGATACCGATGCATTCAATCGATCAAACTGATTCTATCTCATGCACAAGTACAAAAAATGGGGGAATAACATACAGTGTATCACCAAGCCATGAGAATTTTATCCACCAGAAAACAAAATCGAGTGAATCAGAAATATATGTCCTAAAATGTATTCTCCTTCGAGAGAAATATTTACAAAAGCTAAAATCACTAGGAGAGAATCCTAATGTAAATTTGAATACTGAGCTTGAGAATCTCCTTGATGTAATAAGAATATCTACTGTAGAAGTCATTGAGGCAATTTCTTCTTGGAGAAAAAAGAAATCAAAGAAAAGCTTGTGCAATTCTCCCTTTTTGTGGAATGGCATAAATTATTTACTTAAAATTCCTTCTGATCTGGATTTTTTAAGTAAAAGCAAGCAATTAGTAAAGTGGTTGGGCTTTCCTATACAAAGAAATCCTTTTATTGTGCCACTGAGCATGGAAAATGCACCAAGATGTGGAATACATGATGATTTTGAATTACTTAGTAAGTTCTGGAATTCTATTTCATGATGTCACGGGAAATACCTCCGATGACTGTATAAAATAATCTCAAGCTCCTTGTTTGGTCAATCAGATGATACTAGGAATGGACAGAAATTAAAATATGTATCATCTGGGTTTATAAAAATAGGAGAAAGAAAATCAATGAAGCACAAACCACCCCCTCATAAGTCCGTGCATGATAAAGTTGACTTACAACCATACAGAACACCGGTCCAGAATGAGAAACCTATGGCACTTATTAAAAAAAAGATAGCAGAAAAATCAACATTATCAACACCCAAAAAGAAAAATCTTTCTCATTCTCAATTTTCTTTTGTCAGTGACCTAGATCTGAGTCGCATCAGAGCAGCAGAAGACATAATATTATCAGAGGAATCTTTTCATGGTCGATTCCTACGTAATAGCGAAGGGAAGCTCGTTCCAGCTTGGGTTGAAGAAAGAGACAGGCTAGACTCAGATATCAGAATAGATGATGGTCGTTCGTTGAAGATGGCAGCAAAAACTCGGAATGGATTGGCTCCATTCTCAATACAGGCAGGATCAGGTCATATCCCTCTGAAAACGTATGAAGATGATAATAAATGTAAAGATAAAGCAGCAAAAAGTGCTACAAAAAGAAATAGAGCTCTGGGTAGAAAGCACGCTAAACGTAGTGGAGGCGAGCTTTATTCCTTTCCCAGTCCTGGAAAGGTTGAAAGACCAAGGCATCTTCCTTCAAAAAGGAACAGAGCATCGTTTACTGAGATAGATTTGACTCATAGGAATGCATACATCATGCAGCTTGAAAATAAAGTAACGACCCTTCAACTTCATTTAAGGAAAATCGATTTAAGCGTGTACACAGATAGTCAGTTGTTAGGCGACAAACCAAATAGTTTGTCAAATGGATTAATGAAAAATTCATATCAAAATATAAGTAAAGAAATCAACGACTTGGAACATATGTTGATTCTAAAGAAAAAAGAAAAACGAGAAAGGGAAAAAATTCTTGAGGAGCTACAAAGAATAGAGAAGCAATCAGAGGACCGTCGACGTGCAAAGGCCATAGAAAGAAAAAGAAGAATGATTGATGAAATTTCATCAGACGAGGAAGAAGAAGCGATGACGTTAGAGGATCTATCAATCGTCTCTATTCAAAAGATAGTGCGTGGAAAATTGACCCGCATATTTTATGTTGAGCTTAGAAAACAATATGACGCCTCAGCTACTTTGATTGCAGGGTGTATGAGGGGTTTGTTTGATAGACAAAAAATTAAAAAAGTGAAAATGTATCATTTTAAAGCAATAATTGTCCAAAGGTTGTTTCGAGGAAAGAAAGAGAGGCAAACATACGGAACTTTGTTAATGATCAGACTTCAAGGAAGGGCTATCATTATTCTTCAGAAACATGTTCGTGGTTTCATTTCTCGAATCTTTGGTAAAGGTAAACGTTTATATGAAAAATATAAAAGTGATGCTATGGAAGCAGTCTCGCCTGAAGAATTATGTGACAATGATTTGTTAGATCTTGCTGATGTGATTCAAGATTCAATGATGGACGAAACAATTCTGTTGCTCCCTACGTCAGTATTGGTATTGATTCAAATAGTTTCAATTTTTATGAAGGATTTCCAGGGATTACATCAAGTAACAGTTTACAATCACATTGGCTTGCAACTAAAAGAAACACTTTTAGTCGAAATGACTTGGGATATGTCAATAAAGTTTCTTAGGAGAAGCTCAAGGCTTTTACGATATATGCAGAGTATTGCTACAAAACCAATGTTTGCCTCAGCTAGAAAATTACATCTACCGGAAAAAGCAATCAATTTGTATCATGCATACGAACATGATCTACAATTTACGATCGAAACTTTTCGTAAACTTGGCAAAGGATCTAGATGTGCATGCAGTTTTTACAAATGGATAAGTTCACTGATTTGTGTTTATTATCAACAAGCAAGATATGTACAAAATATTGATGACGATCAAGAATGGTTGAAAGATGTTCAAGTGCGCCATAAAGAAAGACGCAGCATCATAATACAACTTGAAATCAAGAGCCAGTTTCTTGTTTTCATAACTGAAAATATAAAAAAATCATCAAAATCACAGAAAGATTTAGTTTCGAGACTAGTTAAGGAGAAAGAAGAAGTTAGTAAAAAGCTGACTAAGTTCGACTTTGATTTAAATCTTAACGAAAGAAGGGATCAGAACGAAGAAATGCGCCGTATTTCCAATATAAGAAGGACTATAGATGAGAAAGAAAAGGATTTCAATGAGATAAGAATACGGTTTTTGAGTCTCCAAAAAGATTTTAATCTTGATATTTTTAGCGATAGATCAGATTTACAGATGCTGCAATTTTCTTTAAAACAGAAAGAATTCGTTTTGAAAAGATATAGATCATACTTAAAAGATTTCGAAGAGGTAGTTATGAATAATGACCTAAATCGGGAAAGCGTCAAAGTAGGCATAGATAATGAATTAATGATATGCTGTTGTGCCCTTGGAAAAAATCAAGGTAAAATTCATATGCTGAATGAAGAAAAGAAATCAAGAATTAAAAGCATAGGAGGAATTGACATTGTCTTGGGGAAAAAATATCAAACTGACGAAGAGCTAATGCAAATTAGTAAAGATTTAAAGCTTGCTGGAGAGCAAAGCAAAAAATTTGAGGCTAAACTAAAAGAGGCAATAAAAAAATACGAGGCAAAGGTATTACACCAGTTTGAACGGAACAAAAAAACACAAAAACAATCTCTGTTGATGAATGAGAATGATTCTAATTTTTTTGATTGTATTGAAGATGACTGTATGGCCCAAGAAGAATACCATAGGAGAAGAAAATTTGTACCAAAAGTGCTCCTAACTCCCATAAATACGATGAAACCGACACTTGTTTGTATAAGCAATGATTTACCAGCTTCATGTTTCAAGAAAATGACCAATCAGTTGGGTATAGATTTCGGTGCTAATTTTGTTAAAGTAAGCATACATGAGAACTTTGGAATAGACTTAAACGTATTTCAAAACATTCTTGACGCAGGACAACATATTTTAGCGGAGGTGGATGTTGGAGTCGCTTTTCGAACTAGAAGTACATTCTTGCATACCATATCAATTGCGAAGTCAAGTCTGGAACCAAGCCCAAAATGTATTTGTGTCATTGGAAGCACATGCAATAGAAGAGGAGACTTGAACGAATCTCATTTAGGTGTAGACAAGAATAAGCTAACCAAACAACGAGATGGAAAATTGAAGGATATTCTCGAGGATATATATCAAGGCGTTAAAATATTGACGAATGACCTGCTATTAGATGAAAACATTAAACTTGGATTTTTCAGTATAAAACCCTCTATGTCCCACATTCTTTTGCTGGAAGCATTGATTATAGTTTTATCACCAGATAAAACTTTCCATAATCCCAACAAAAATGTTTCCTGTATTACATGGCAACTGTGTAAGGACATTTTGATGAAAGCCCCCAAGCTGCAAGAAAAAATGAGTGCATTCAATACTCACAACATATCAAGAGAAAACTTGCAAGTTTTGAAAGAATATTGTGCACATGGAGATTGGCCCAAGAAAAGAGCAGGATTCCAAAATGACAATTTAATGCAGTTTCTTTCTAGTTGGATCGAAAAAATTGTTTCATTTGGCATCCTATTTTATGAATCTGGCGGGAAACCTAATAGTTGGTCATGTGAAATTGCTTCCGAATGTTTTGATGGAATCGTTACAATCGAAGATGCTAAAGACGAAGTTCAAGACGAGAACGAAAGAGCTCAAAGAGGGTGGATTTCGGCGTATAATAAACTTCTCACGATTTTGATGCAGGATTCCTTAGTTCATTCTCAAATGAAATATATGGATGGTTATGAATTCTATCTGGACATAGCTTTTGCTTTTCATAAAATCTTCTTCTTCGCTCAAAATAAAAAAAATCATTATACTCTGACGGCAAGGGTAAATTCAAAGGATATAGACTCAATTCTGGCTCCCAATAGTATTGAGCGATCTAAAAACAGATTACGCAAACCACCTCTTACTAAAACTGACCTCTATTCTAGACTTGCAGATCTTTTATCAATAGCACGACCTGGAAAAAAGATTATCTCAAATCCGGTACTAAGATGTGTAAGAAAATTCACCCATCTCCTTCGGGAATCTAGGATAGTGAGTGGACATCTTGTAAGGTTGACAGCATTAGAAGACAATAGAGGGGAGCTTCATTTTGATGTGTATCTTCCACAGTTTCGAATAACGTTGCAGTGTAAAGTAAATAGGTCGAAACTAAGAATGATTCTGCCCAATAGTGATATGTATTGGGAAAAAGATCAGTTCAATAGCGCAGAAGCATCGATATTGTTACGACCTTTAACCGATAGACTCAAAATATTTCCGCAATTAAAAACGATCAACGACATGGGTTTCAAACTAGGGGGGAAGCGTGAATTTGTGTTGTCTATTAGGAAGACTGGAGGGGTAGGAAGGGATCTCTTCTCATGCGTAAAAAGTTTTGGAAAAATTCTTCATATAACTACAGTCAATGAAATCGGGCGAAATGGAGTGCTGAGAATAAGAGTTTATCATATTTCGTCTTGTACCAAATATGAATTAAGAATTAGTGTCATGAGTCGAACTTTATGCCTTGGTGGAACAACTAGTGATTGGAGAATATGGAAATCTAACCTCCTACAGCGACTACACATTTGGCCGAGGGAATTATATTCAAGAAGTAGCGAAAAGAAAATGAGGTTTTATCTTCATTTTGATAAAACTTTGTTGAGGACTGCGAAAAAAATTGGAGGAACTCTTTTTGCAATTCAAGTATTATTTCATGAATCATGCAGAAACGGAGAAGAGGAAGTAGGATCCATTGAAATAAAATGTTCAGATACTAATAGACACAGAGAATATACTCTTAATTTTCCTATTTCGATTTTAGGCAATATTTTAAGGACATCAAATTGTGCAAGCGATAATATTCTACAAACTCTTCGACACTCTAATTTATGTCATATTTTGGACGTATTAGAATACAAAGAACAGGAAGACATTATATATTACAGGAGTGAAATATGTATGATTAAAAGCTTTAGAAGAGATCTCGAAGATGGGATATTTCGCAGAGGAACAGTAGCCTATGCCAATTTCATAGAAAGTAGTAAACTTGGAGAAGGAAAAATGGGACCTAAAAGTAAGCTTGTAAGTACATCTTTTGGCCCTATTGTTTACTCAAGTTAATAGTGAACTCACACTAACTATTATCTTTTATTCAACTGAACATAAAACCAGCAGGAAACTAAAATAGATGAATGTATCATGAAATTCAATGTAATAAAATGTAGGAATCAAATCTATCCAACCCAATCTTTGCATTATTGGGACGAGCACGAAGAAAGTGACGATACTTTTATTAGTGTAAAAGTCAATAAAACCAATGAAATTGGAAAAGATGAGATGATTTGTGACAAATTAAAAAATAGTACGAATCAAAATGAATCTCTTGTTTTTAACCAAAGTATGAAAGTAAAACATACTCCTTTGAAATCAAGGGATGTTCTCATGAATGTGAAAGTATATGAAAGCTTTGAAGTAGAATCTGAGCAACTTAAGAACATTGGCAAATGCAGACCTTTGTTATTAAATTCAAAAAAGCTACGTATAGAGCTTTACGACCCCCTTTCATGCGCTCAAGGAAGCACTACTATGTTTGAAACTGAATTAGAAACTATCATAGGGCCTAAGGACAGGTTGACTGACGAAAATCTTAAAGCAATGTCTCTAAAAGATATGTTATCAAGTGATAATATTGAAGCGGTCATAAGATATATTGTACGCGAATGTCTTGTGATAATAATATCAGATAAAGGTTCATTTACATCAGAAAAGGAAGAGTCATTCCAACCTAAGGAATGCAAGAGATCCGAAAATAATTTTCGAATTATTTTAGCAAAGAGTCGAAAGTACAGCCTCTTAAAAACACCTCCAATTTGGTTTGGAACTCATCAAGATAACGATGCAAATCAGAAAGAAATGACTATTATTAAGGACATGGTGAAAAGAGGAACCAAGATTTTCAGGAAAGCTATCAAGATAAGTGGAGTTCTTTTGAATGTTACAGCTTTTGAGATCTTTGAAGAATTTTCACCAAATATGCAAGACAGAGAAGAGGTCAAACACAATCATGTTTGTGATGCCCCAAAAATAAGATTTATAGCGTATCATAATGACAGTTGTACAAAGTTGAAGATAGAACTTCCTCCAAACATAGTGAAACGATCCATTTTGAAGCAAGGAAGAAACAATCTTTTTGAACATCATGGCAATGAATTATTATGTTACAAAGAGAGGGCAACGGCACGAGAAAAGTACGAATTGGCAGATAGTTTGAGCAAGAGTTTACAAGTCATTCTTCTCAACGGGAAAGAAATTCAGCTAGAATTTGCAGCAACCTATTCCAACCTAAACAGCCAGATTTTAGTGAATGAAGACGTAAATATTGAAACTTGTGAATCAAGTGAACAAATTAAAGAAAAACAAAAAAGGCGTCCACAACATCTACTCCTCAGATCTGGTTTTACTCTTCCCGTAAACAATGATAAAAACATTCGATACCATTGTATTGTTAGTGTCTACGCCAAATTCGAAATGGTTGTGGAAGAAGATCACCAACACTGTTCCAATAGTGTGTTGGTTCGGGTATATGTACCTAATTTATCAGAAACTTGCGAACGTATCATTTGGGAATACGAACAGAAAATAGTATTAGGAAGTAAAAAATCATCCGTGTTTGCTCATGGGAAAGGAGAATCCATGGAAATAGCTCTTCGAAAAATTGTTCATTGCCTGGCTCTTTCATTTCATGATGATGGTAATAGTAGACAGATGAACAAGAAAGCTTCTAATTGTGGAATTCAATATCATTGGGATGGGGGTAGAGTCATTAA
>Ga0209092_10002523_pt1 | contig 16791 bp, 17 predicted proteins | sample FraStrMetagenome_FD_187446 | JGI IMG/M metagenome (GOLD analysis project Ga0209092, IMG submission 187446) | Marine eukaryotic phytoplankton communities from Arctic Ocean - Fram Strait ARC3M Metagenome (SPAdes) (version 2) | ecosystem: Environmental > Aquatic > Marine > Oceanic | place: Fram...
ATGAGCTGGCACGCAATGAGTAGAGAAGAGCTGCTGGAATCTGCAGCCATCTGCGAATAATGTGAAAAAGATGCACGGACGAGCTCAGATTATGAGCAATGCTTCTGTTCTTAATCCCCCCCCCCCTACAAAAATTCTATTTGCAGAAATGATGACCACGTGCATGCCCAACGCTGTCTCATCCTAATTAATAAGTATTATTAATAACTTGGATTGTTGGGCGGTTGGGCGCTTTGATTTTCTATCGCAAAACACACGACTTTTGCTGCCCAACGCTCTTGAAAAAAATGAATCATGTGTTGGGCGGTTGGGCGCTTTGGCTTCATAGCTCTAAAACGTGCGTTTCGTTCAAGACATCCTCTCAGAAAGCTAAAGATTTCTTGCCTTTGTAAGCTTAAACAAGCATTTCGCTCGAGACATCCTCACAGAGAGCTCAGGAGTCGTTGCCTTCATGATCTTAAGACGTGCATTTCGCTCGAGACATCCTCACAGAAAGCTCAAGACACGTGCCTGTATAAATTTAAAACATGCATTCGTCTTGCTCAAATCATTTGCAGTGCTCCGTAGGCTGCTGGAATCCGCGGCCATGGACACCAATTTGCTGAGCTTCGATGACGACGAATGCGAATACTGGTGCAGCCTTCCTGAAGCCTTTGCAGGTGAGAACATTGCTGGACCCTCTGATCAGGACATCTTCGGAACAGACACCTTTGAACCAACACCTTCTTTGGAAGAGAAGCCGTTCAACTCCCGAACAGATGAAGAAATCTATGCTATTGCGATTCGTATTGATTGGCCACAGCTCAATTTCCTTTTTCCACTGACACGGCAGAAGAAGAAGACCAAGAGAACAGAAGAGTCTGATCGCAGTCTCATTCTACACTATTTGCTCAGCTCTGAATATGTTCTAGCAGACATGGCTGATAGGATTGACAGCTTCTTTGATATGCATTCCCATTACGAAAAGTATAGGTGTTACAAGAGAGATGCAAAAACCGTATTTGATCGTTGTGTTTCTCAACAAGCATGTATGACTATTCGGGACTTCAGAGAAGGTAGAGGCAAGGAGCTGTGGGAGAGTCAGTCTGGTGATAAACGCAAGAGGTGGCAGTTTCTTGCATATCTGCACAATTGCATGTACATAAAGGAGGCAGACGCGCATGCAGTGAGGACTCGCATCCCAGTACCTCCTGGCGTTGAATTTCCTGACAAAGATCCTAAACTATTGAGAACCAAGCTTTTCTCGCGTGTTCCTTGCATCCTTTGCACGCATCAGACAGATGCCTACCGTGATGACCCTGCTGTTGCTGAAGCAGAGAAGCAGAATCTTGGACTGATGGAGCTGGCTGAAGAGATGAAAACTTTCAATGAGTACGAGAGTGACGTCAAAAAACATGTGGCATGGGCTCTTCAAAAAGGGAAGGAGCTCGGTGCAGCGACTGTAGCTGTGGGAATTGAACTGTGCCATAGGCCTGACCACTATGGCCGAGTGCACCGCCACACATTGTTTGGCATCGACATTTTGCCGAATGCTCACCCATGGGCAAGAGCTGATCATGTTCTGCTTACATGCGGAGTAGATGCACTTGTCTATGAAGACAAGTTCCCCCACGTGAGCAGTATATATTCAAAGAATGGTAAAGGGCATGAGGGACTTGTGAGAAATGGTGCTTACTATGTTATTGGACCAAAGAAAGGCCAGATCTTCTCTGCCTGCTATGTGCATCAGATGCCAGTTCAGCCGTTCTTGGACCGCATATCAATTTCCCTGTTCACTGTTGCAAGTGGTTCACAAAATCATGCTTACACTTTTTCTTGTTTCATGTCATTTGCAAGCTAGGCACTGTTGAAACCCTCATCTAGCAGCCTGTGATATAAGTAACATCATTTTGTAGAGAGCTTGAAAACACACATGTGTTTCCTGTGCAGGATTATGCTGTAGACTCAACCTTCATCATCAGTCTCTGGCGCTCACGCAAAATCACTGATGAAGGAGCTAAACGAGACCTCATCATCTCTCGCTGTCGCAATGGCCTTCGCCTCTGTCAAGACATCGAGTCCACTGTCGTGAAGGAGAGAGGCATGGCACAGCGCTATTTCATGAACCAGTACAAGGCTACGCTTTCTGCCCAGATGTGTGGTTTCCGTGAAAACAGAGCTATAGACATGTGGATAAAACAGTATACTGAAGACAATCGTGGGAACCTCATGCGCTACATCACGCTGCTTTTCAGAGGAGGAAGCCAGCAAGGAAAAACTCAGAAGGCCAAGAGCCTCTTCGGTGATGCACACACTCTGCTTGTGAACTGTCAGGGCTTGGGTTCATTTCTTCCAAATCTTACGAAACTGAACGATCCAGATGAGAAGTTCAAATGCATCACGTACGATGAGATTGTACCCAAACAGGTTCTTGAGAACAAACAGGTCTTTCAAGCAGGCAACGAGCTGGTGGCTCTTGGTCAGAGCAATTGCAATCAACACAAATATGAGATATGGCCTTATGGAATTGCTATGGTGTGCTGCAGCAACAACTTTCCAATGACAGTGGGTGAGGGTTTAGACAGTGAGGAAGATGCAGAGTGGTTGCAGAGCAATGTGGCAGTAGTGGAGCTTGAGGATGCGAACACGTGGTACATAGCCAGCCATACCAAGAAAAAGGCTGTCTATCACATACGGTATGTTCCGAAACCAAAAGTGGCTCCAGAGGCATGCGCTGGAGCCTGATGTTTGGTCAGCATCTCAAAGTATCCATGGCTTGATTCTGATTCACTCTTGCCAAGATACTGTAGTTGTCAGGCGGGTTGTCGTTGAAGATCGGATTCAGCAGTTTCATAGAGCCACAGTAAGCGACGGAATCCGTTGCCCAGTGCGTTCTGCAATGCATGGAACGAGCGTCAAACACAGTGTGATCTCGTTGAGTCTTCTGCTCCACGGTGCTGCCATGCAGGGAGATCAACACTGAGTAGCACTCACGCAGGAATCCTCTACAGCCAAATTTAGATCTAGTAGAATTGAGAGTGTTCCGTCTTTGTGTGCTTTCGCATTTCTTCAGCTATAGGAACAAACAATTATGAGAGAGATTGGTGAACCATGCTTGCAATCCTCTCCTCTCTCACTTTCTGCTGAAGAGGATGTCATGGGTGTGTGTGTTGCGAATGTGTTCGTCTGCATGGTGAGCGTCTTTTCGTGGGAGTGGAGATCCGAGTAGGATCTAAGGGACGTGATTGCTGGGCTTCCTGCCAATCTGTCGAGAGACGGGTTCCACATCTGTGAAGTGGTGCAAGAGTAGATTTGTTTAGCATATGTCATTTGAACATTCCTTAGCAAAGTTGTCCAGCATATCTTAAGCAATGCACAACATTCACAATTTGGTATGAGCAGCGCTAGAATGTGTATGTTGCATGGATTTGTGTGCATCCATCTTATGTGCAGACTTGCACACAGATGATTGGAGCACGAATGTGGGGAGCATCGTTGAGCCTTTGGGGTTTGGCAGTATCGATGCGGACGACTTGCCTTGCAAGCACATCACATGTGGATTGAAATCAATGCTGCCATTGTCGTTATCGTTTTCGTCATCATCGTTTTTGCCAGCACTGCCATCTTGATCAAGTTCCTGCAACAGCGCATACGCTCACATTTTGATCTGTGGGGCAAATCTCAGTCATGGTTTTGTCTATAATAATACCTGTGCAAATCTGTCAAATGTCGGCATGAACACATTCACTCAAAATGTATTTGCAGAGTGACTCTTTGATCTCACCCAAACTCTAGCAAGAAGTGTCATAAGTATCCACAGACTGAGTCACCTGCAATTTCTTGTCTTGAATGATGAGTGCACATGTTCATGAAACATATTTCTTGGTGGTGGTCGCACGGAAACAATCTTTTTCAAACTTGAAGGTGGTCTTTCTCTTGTACAACTTGCATATCTTCTACCTGGAGGAGGAGGACACTGTGGAAGACCAGGCTTCATAATGCAGATGCGCTTCTTGCAGCGGCAGCCGCTGCATGACCAGATTCTCATTCGTTCTTGCACCGGTTCTGATCATGCTAAAAGCAGCACGGGTTTCATTCAGTGTGTCAGTATTAAACGTTTTTCTTCATGCTTGAATTATCATAGGGAATGTCGTAAACATGTGTTAGGACTGATGCAACCTTGTGGCATGTGAAGATCCTGTCATCTATCCTCTCTAGTTGCTTGAGGAGCGCCAACGTGGGGATTGAAATCATGGTGGAATGAGAAGAGCTTGTTTCAAAATGTATCAAGTCAGCCAAGACGAATGAAAGACATTCATGTTGTCTCCTGATCGTGTCATTTTCTTGTGGAGCTTGAATAGCTATGTCAACACATCTTCAATCTCTTTGTCATGTCTGCAGATTGTGTGCAATGTGTGAATCCTTCGGCTCATGCTCATGAGTTGTGGTGCATTGCTTCATGGCTATGTGTGTGCTGAGCATCCACAGACTGGCATGAAGAAATTGGTGGCGGAAGCGGAAGCTTCATATGAAGTTTTCTGTGCTGGTGTTTATCAGCATGATCTCAAGCGGCATCAAAAAGACTTTGCCTGTGAGCTTCTGACCAGATTTCGGCATGAAGTTGTTATGTCAAGCAGGGAAGATGTAGCCAAAAAGTACTCTCTTGACGATGAGGACATGGAGCTTTTCACGAGAGCAACCTTGCCTGATATGGACGTGGTGATGGCAATTGAAGATGGGCCGGTTGAAACTCCTGATAGTTCTGTGCACAGTCCACAATCAGGAGGGTCTGGGCCGGTTGAAAATCCTGATAGTTCTGTGCACAAGAGAAAACATCGCAGAGGCAGCAGAAGCTTAAAATGGCAAGAGAAAAATGCCGCCAGGTCTGAAGAGCGCAGACAGAGTCACTTTGCAAAACTGTTTTATACCTGCTATGCATGGCAGAGAATCATTCTCAAGCTAGGCTGCATGGTGCTTTCTAATTGTGATGACGAATTCGACAATCATGAGCTGGTGACAATGCAGCAGATAGAAGAAGAAAAATGGACACCAATGGTTTCAGTGCCGCCCATAATGAATGCTGATGTTCTGGTCTACGAGACAGTCCTGCCATGGCGTGTTGTTCCTGAGGTGTCATACTTGCCCAAATCTAGACGTAGTTTCTCTTCGCAATGTGTGTTGAACATCCAAGACTAACCAACTCTTACACTTTTTACATACTGTTAGCATGACAGCCACAGTTTGTTTGAAAGTGTTGCTTAAGCTAAACATTAGTCCATGTTAGAAAACATATGCTGAAGTAGTTTCTTTTCATTGGATGCAAGCTCCATTATGTGCATGTTGCAGCAGGTGTTCGCAGGCACTCCCTATGCCTGGCCGCGTCCACCTCGTGTGCATACACTGCTGACGCCTCTTCTTTGTGAATCAGACTTTCACTTCGACATCAAGCCTGATGTCGATCCACATGTGCTGGTGATGGGGCTGCCTTTGAGCAGCACGAACGCTCTTCGTCTCATGCTGATGAGTAACTTTCAATGCACTTTTGGGGAAGGGCTGTTCAAGAGGGACAAGGATGATTCGAACAAGTTCATAAAACCAAACCACTCTGGATGGCTCAGCTGTAACGATTGGCTGCGGTTGACGAGTTACAAACCTTCTTATTGGGAAGTGATGTTAGCAATTTGCACCTCACAGGCTGTCAAAGTCTTGTGCACACTGTTTTGTTTCTCAAACAGAAGGGGAAGGATTATCTTTAGAAACATCCCAGCTTGTTTCATATGATCTGCCATGCAAGAAAAGAGTCAATGCATCATTAATGCACATCTTCATAAGTGTTTGAATGATTTTAGATTGCTTTTCAGAAACGAGAGTTTGGAATCTGTTTCCCTACATGCTTCTGCTGTTAACGACATGAAAGTTTGCAATCATAGGTCATACCTGTTTAGAAGTCGGGTCGTGTAAATTGGCGAGGCCAATGGCGTACTCCTGTGGAAGCACAAGGTTGGATCTTTTGTGGTCCCGGAGATGACAGACGACGGCCGCCCCATCATTGTCATATATTGCTGTAGAGAAATTAGGTCAAATTGTCTTTCACATTGCAATCCTGAGAAGAAAAGACCCACTTGGGTGAAGTCTGCACGTTACACAGGCGCACAACGCTCACACCATGTCAGCAAAGGGCCGAATTGGCTTAACTACCTACCACAGAATTTACAATGGACCCAGAGACCTGTGGTGGTGGAGGACAATGTGACCCATGAGCAGCACTCTTACGAGTCACTGCCGGAGTGGATGTTCACAGAGTTGGAGTTGGTAGCGACTGGGAGAAAGATCTTGCAGGAAAACAGGGAGACCCGAGATAATGTTCTTGTGGTCAGGCACAACGAACTCATTTCCTCCATGGGCTCCGTCTTGGTGGCCTTGAAGCAGTTTGGCTTAAAGCCAAAGACTCTTGAGCATGATGAAGTCTGGCCGTTAGTGCACACATCAAACGTGAAGATAATGTGCCAAGAAACTGACGACATGTATGAAACGGAGAAGAAGCAGAGTGAAGAGGTGGACATTTCATATCCTATGCATGCACTGTGGAGCCTCAACATCGGAGACGACGAATCTGTTCGGAGAAGATGGAGCCTTCTTTACCAATACTTCCATTGGACCTGCAACATGGACAGAGAATTGTGGAAGAACAAGCTTTGGTTTCCGACTGCAGGTTCTAACTACAACATTTTCAAACTGCTTGACACTAGTCGCCATGCACCATGACCTCTGTCTTAGCAAGGCAGGCTGATGTTTCTTGACATACTCACCTCTGTCATTGCCCAATCAAAAGTGAAACTATGGCAGTGCAAGGCTTAATGTATCTATTGTGTGCCAAGCAAGACATTCAACCACCTGAATCAGACTTCGTCAAATAATGTTAGTTGGATTAACAAATTCATTCAACAAACATTCACAGAGTGTGTGACGAGATTCTTTGCCCTGTGTGATTTCTAATTGGTGGCCAGGAGAAGTACAGAGGTGAGCGTCTGCTGAAGCGTAGTTTGCAGAATTGATTTCACCTAGCATCGTGCGGTGAGCGACGGAATCCGTTGCCCTGTGTGATTGCCTGGGTGGTGGCCATGTCAACTGCAGAGATGTTTATGTGCCGAAGTTTTCATCACATTTCTTCGGCAGCTTTAGAGGAAGAAGTTTGGGCCTTATCCAAGCAGCCGATACACATGCTCTCTAATTATTTAGTTGTCGAAGCCTTTCAAAATGTGGTGGCAGCATACACACATATCAAATCATTGAGCCAACGTTGTCATTGATCAAGGAAGATGCAGATTGATGCTACCTGAGTGAATGTGTAAGTTCCACATGCTTTGCTGTATTGTGCATGTTTGTTGACTAGGCATTGTGACTCATCATTGATCACAACAACAATATCCTGTGATTGCAGCATACGTGTCTTTGCAGTCAAACTCTCTTTGTTAATCAATTCTATAAAGTTTCTAATTTTACAAAGCAATTTACAGCAGTCACATAGTTGATGCAACACAGGTGCTGATTCGCTGGCGCAGCTGAGTGCTTCCGACGCTACAGCACACGTGCTGCAATGTGAATGGTAGAGACAAGGTTTGGCCGAGTGCCGCCGTGCCACCATTGCATACATTTCTAAGAGTACTGCGTCATTAGTGTGGCCGAGTGCCCCTGATGCTGAAGTGCTTTCACCTGGCTGCAGAATAGGGTTCATTGTCTATGTTGAGTTTTAAGAATCCATCACAATGATTTGGGTTTTGCAGTGATTCACATTGATGAATGAGCAAAGGAGATGACATGCAAGCAAGCATTGATCACTTTTGCAATTCAAGACAGGGACATCAATGCTGTGGCTATTTTAGGATGCATTCATTTGATTGCAGTTGTATGGCACATCTCATAGCATAGCATGGTTATGTGGGAAGAGAACATTGTGCGCACTCACAAGCGGTGACTGGTTCTCATGCACTGCATGTTTTTGACGGAATCAGGCATGAGGTGGTCTCATCTACATGCTTTGCCCCGAGAGGGCAAGTAGGCCACTGCTGGAGTGTGCCTTTCGACTGAGAGAACTCAGCTCTGCGTACTGCAAGTGAAGAGAAGTTGAGAAGGAAGCCGAATATCACAAGCTTTCAATTCAATGTGCAATGAAAACAATCATCTCACAAACGAAAAGACAGGGTTTGGATGATGGATCGTACATGTTCAACAAATCAGAGATTTCACAACATATTCTTTCACATATCTCTCTGCACAACCATTGGTCTTTTGATTAACTCACATTAGGGAGCTGACTTGATTTGTTGCACTCACTTGTTGCATGTGCTTGTTACTGGTTTTTGTTGTTTGACTCATGGTCTGCAAACCGTGTGCATGACTTGACATTGTTCTGGTTTGTGAGTAACTGGTAAGGACGGGTTTCAAGAATCTCAACTGGTGTCTAATGTTTTGTGTACTGTCGATATCATTATAAATTCAGAGGGCAGCAGCATTCGATCATTGTCACCATCATCATCATCATGATGATGATGATCACCTTCCTCATCCTTTGGGCTTGTCTGTTTTCTCTTCAGGGGCGCATTCAAAATCTTGTTCACTAGCAGTTCGCCTGCACCTTCATGCAGACTCTCGGCTCAATTGTGTTGGGTGTAGCAAAACATTTTTGTTGGTTGTGTCATGGATTTGCCCCAATCTTTGACACGAGAGGAGGAGATACGTATCCTTTGTGATCGACTCCGTGAACTGTCAGTGAGTTTCGTGGTGCTAAACGACCCACCACGTGAGCAGATTCCAGTGAAGGCAGCACCAACCCAGCCACCAAGCACTGTCAGGCGGCGGTACTACATCATCTGGTCATGGGGATGGTACCCAGAAATGGAAGGTATCTACTACTGCTCATGGAGCTCATTGGGCGCAAAGGTGTTGGGGGGTGCGCTTGATCAAAGCGGAGCATCACTCACTGCTTGTGACAATGAAAGAGAAGCTCGCCAGATATACAACGATCACTGGCCAGGTGCTTTTGTCGAAATCAAATATCCGTGATTGCAACCAAACCGGTGTGCGACGGACCCCGTTGCCCGGCTCGCTATGTGTGCAAGACACAGGCGAGATGCAATCCCCTTCTGAACGAGGCAAGGGACGGAGCGGCAGCAGTGCCTATGATATTTTGTTTCAGGCTTCTCTCTCGGCAATTCCATCTCTGCAGACCAATGTACAGTTTCTGACAATGAGCTGATGTGTAAACAAAGCGCGCAGCATCTTCCTTTCAGAATAAGAGATTCAGTAACATGTCTCTTCGTATCCGTACTCAGATTGTGTATTACTATGCCTAGTAGTCTGTTTCACACTTTTGTACTAAGAGCCTCTTGGACTGCCAATGTCTGTGAGGCATCTCTGTGTGCGATGCACATTCTGGAGCACCAATCCCTTCTTGTATGATCTCGTCAAGTATTGACACCCAGTTACATACGGGCTTGCTTCTGAACTTGAAGCATTTCTGGGTGCAGCCATGTTGCACAGTCAATCGTTAGAATGGGCACACGTATGAATGTGCAGCCAGGTGATCATGATCAAGAAGTTCCTTGTCTACGAGAAGATCTGCATCATGTTCGTTGCCTCAGCAAAGCTGATCTCAGTCCCGTTCTTAAATGCATGGACTCAAGCAGCAACATTGATTAACTGACGGTTCATTTTCCAGATTGAATGTCATGGGAGTAATCGAGAGTAGAAATCTTTAAAGACTTGATCTAGGCAGACACCTGTGTGCAATGCTTTTCTCGTTTTGTGCCATTCATTTTGCACACATCTCACACCACCCTTTTGCTTTTGATTTTTGTCGTCAACACAAACTCATAAGCTAAGGATTGTGAGCAACGGTGCATAGTTATCTTCTGATGCACTTAAACAACATACTTAACAAAATAGCAGTGCTCTCGAGTTTGCTCTCCATAACTACACAGACAATCATGTTCATTTGCCCTTGCTGAAGATCTTGGCTGAGGCACAGAAGTCTTCGACAAGTACTGACTGGGGATACGGATCCCCGACTTTGTACTGCAGACGACTCATCGTTCATCACCTTCGATGTGTGCTCATTGAATGCCACCTTGCGCGAAAGTAGTTGTGTGCATGCACGTCAAGCTTTGTCTCTTGCCAGTATTCTTCCCAAGCCACTGTTATTGCTTTGTGCTCAGTTCAGCAACGGTCCGCATGTTTTCTGATTCAGATGCATCCTGTCAGGCCAACCTTACCTTGATGTGAAAATATCAAATGCACATTGCTAACAGGCAACAAGTCCAGGAATGTGGTGATGTTCATCAGTATGCAGCCATATGCATTGCACTGAAACCCGTGGAACTGCTTGTGGACACTGCAACAGTAGCATGATCCATTTCCAGCTTGTTGATGGCAGCATGCCTTGCCAATTACATCATGAATCCCCCGCACATGTGCTTCTTGTAAGCCTTGATCTGTCTCACCGCACCGTTCGCTTTCTCGAGCAGAGCTGCTGGAATCCGCGGCGCCCCCTTTTGCAAGATGTTCATTTTTCAGGGGTGGTAGCCATGCAGCAGGAGACTGAAGTGTGGCAGCCCTATGTGGCATCAAGGCAGGAGTACTTTCCTTCGGAAGGCGCCATCTACGTCGAACACTCTAGTGAAGATGAAGACAAGACTCAGGCAGATGGGGCTGAGAACTGCAGCAACAAAAAGCATCAAAGCAAAACCCTTATTCATAACATGAAAGCTCAGAAATGCATTGTAAACAGCTTTGGAGGCAGTAGCACAGAGATGAAAGCAATCACCCCAGGCTCTTGAGGTCGTGCAACCGGTTGATGATTATGCCTCGGCTGCAGGAGCTTCCAGTCGCTGGTCCACAGCAGGAGCCGCAAGTTTTGAAGCACCAGAACCAGAACAAGAAAGAGAGGGAGTGCTGCTGCCGTTCTTCAAGTGTGCGGCTCCTGGGTGCATCTATCGTGCACACACCATGTCTGACAAGTATGGAGCTTGGTGTTGCAAGCGGTGCTACTCCATCTACATGTTTCATGGTGGAGTCAAGCCGAAGAGGCGGGCTTGGCACGGCGTCCGCTGTGAGAAAAATCTCATTGAGCCGGGCGACAAGCCCGCCATGGACTGGTGGCACCCACACAATGATTGTGAAGACAGTGACTGGGTGGCCGACTGTCCTCCGATCAGGGACATGCCAAGGGACCCTCATCCTGATCTGGTGACGCGCAGGAACAAAGCTCGTTACAGGGCTCAGCCTTACTGGGAGCATCTCCAATTTGATGTGTGGGGCAACCGCGTGAGAACGCGACCACCACCACAGCAGCCAGATGAGGAAAGTGAATCCTGAATAGCATTTTCTGGAAAGCATAACGAATTGATAACATATGTATTGACAATTTCCAGACAGAACATATGATTTAAATCGGGTGTGCTGTTGGAATCCATGGCCGCCGACACTTGCTTTTGACATCAGTTCTGCTGCAGGTGGTGCTATGACCCTTTTGTGCAGACGTTCTAATGTGTGTTTCCAAATAGTACACATAGTGTGATTGGATTGAGCTGTTGGATTCCATGGCCACTCGCTGTATGTTTTGACATCAGGTTCTGCTGCACGTGCATCCGGCCAGGGTGAACCTCACCCGGCCAGGGTGGATACACATCCGGCCAGGGTGGATACACATCCGGCCAGGGTGACCTTCATCACGGAGCATTACTTGCATGTGTTCTTCCTCTCTGAAAAAAGAGTGCTGCCACCATCATGATGTGTTAAGGCTATTGAGCGATGAACCAGCAACACATTGAGTCAGTGCCATAGAGTCAAATATGTTTTCATGGTATGATTGATGTAGAAAAAAAGCGTCACTCAGTGAAGCATCAATGATTTTGTGACAGAGTCTTCATCAGTCATGTGTTGCATGATTCTAGACAGAACAAATACCGTAAATTGCTTGTGCTCTTGGAAACCATGAGTGTCAACAGTTTCTTTTCACATCAGGGTTTGGCTGCACTTGATGCTATGATCATCGAGTACAGACATCAATTTCGCACATTGCCTTGCCTGCAGATGTAAGTCTGCTAAACATGTGAACAGCACAGCTTCGTCTCTTGCCAGCATGTCCTGGAATTCCTTCCTGCAACAACAATCCAAATAACAAGCACATGCAAGAGGCCTCTTCTTGCTCAAAGCACACACATATCAGCAACCCTGGCAGAGCCTCAGGCTCACATGTCTTGCAGTCGTCAAGTCGTAGAAATAGAGCTACAGGTTATGTTTCAAAGATGTCTCATGCAGCAACAATAAGCTCAGTGATTTTCCTGTGAGGAAGCAAGCACAATGAACAAGATGGTGCATCCGAGCATGATGAGTGGCCTGTTCAACAACATTTTCTTTTGATGCGGTGTGTGGTGAGCACATGAACCTACCGCCTCGTCGCTATGCATGTTGAGAACCTTACTTTCTGTAATCTTTCAGAACCTCAGCTTCATCATGGTTTTGTATGAGCTGATGAATGAATTGAAATCAAGAGATGCACGTAGTATCATGAGATCTGGTGTCACCCAATTAGGGACCTTCAGACGGTACTTGATTAGGTACCGTCTGGCAGGCACAAAAGCCTACACGGATTCATTACACGCACCGTGCGTGTAATGAATCCGTGTAGGCTTTTGTGCCCGCCAGACGGTACCTAATCAGGGCCCTCGTTTTTCAACAGAATGTCGTTTTGTTTTTGGTCATCTGTTCCTGTACCTCAACCGCTGTCCTGGCTCCACACGTCTGCCAAACCTGTTGGCTTTGTGATGACTTTAGACATGCCCATTGCACTCAAACCTTAGCAAATCATTAGTGTGAATCAGTTCTTGTGAACTTGGTTCAGACCAGTGTGTCGGACGCAATCTTTTGAAATGATGCTGCTAGACGTGGAGTGCAACTAGGAATTGGGCAAGGCTTTTGATAAGATCCTTCCACATCAAGCATAGACATATTTCTTCAACGAGCCGAACATGTTGGTTTACTGTTTGTGGTTGATTGCTTGTCAGACTGAAGGATGCATGAAACGATAAACAATTCTGAGACAACAACTCTCTAATGCTTTGGTCACAGTGCCAGAGAGCTTTTTGTCATGCAGTTGAACAGCCCTGTCAAGATGCTACCGACTAGGACGCTTGTGCAGGTTGCTGTCTGCTCTCAAGCCGCTCTACAAAATGAGTTGCTCAGGCTTTTTTGGTTATTCAGCCAATAAACTCTGGATTACTGAACCTGAGCAGCCATGTGATCACATTGAAAGAAAAGATGTGAAAGAAATCACAGATGGAGAAATCCCAGACATTGTGGGGTTTGCAAAGTGCTATCGTGCTTCGACTGCAGGTAGCTCTTCGGACAGCTCTTCTCCACCTCAAAGAGGAAGATCAGAGGAACCACCGAATCCGTTGGAGATATACAACATGAAACTGAGAAACGAGATTGCTCGATTTCGAACACCTTCACCTCCACACATAAAAAGATTTGTCCATTTGAGGCACCCTCCGAAGATCCCTAGCTTGAATAAGGATACACAGACGGACTCACATGAAGAAGAACTCATCGAGTGTCAAACTCCACCTTCACCACTGGTTGGCTATGTTCCCGAGCAGACCCCACAGCCAATGCACACAAGTGGAGAGAGAGAGGGAATACAGCTGGTGCGCCGGTTACCGGTGCCCGCTGTCGTACCTCGCCATGCATATGCAGGGCCACTGCGGAATCGATGGCAGAGAACCTGTCGCACTGCAAGAAGAGCTAGAGCATGCCTTCGGCGAAGATGTGACGTCTGTTGCATACTGAGATGCTTGATGAGCACACTCTCCTGTCTCGTGTCCTTCAGGCGTGTTGGACATCTCTGACCACGGCGAAGAGACTCGGAATCGGGCTTCTTCAAGATTCTGAATTGAGCATGACTGAAGCCCTGCCTCGAATTCATTGTGACCTCTCAGTATCACAGATCACACTGCGATTCAATGCCTGTGCGAATTACAAAAGACTTTTGCATGGATATTCCAGAGCTGCATATCCTACACATGATTATTATGTACAATTCTAAACATCAAACCTGTGCAAACCTTTTAGACATTGAACTCCAGACAGTTGTTGATTGCTCTGCACGATCATGATTGCGAAAGAAACGATGTAGGTAGCTCATGTTGAACAAAAACTTGCTATGTAGAAGTTAGAGATTGACAGTGTAGAACTTTTTGATACAAGCAACAATTGTGATAGAGCTGCTATGCTGCATTTCATCATTGCCCTATCATGCTGCATTCATTCGTGCAATCTCACCTGCAATGTCCTGCCATTCTGCGTGCTGTGCTGCAACATATGATCACAAGAGAACATGACAGTCATTGAGGCACACAGAACTGCAGATGGTGCTCGCCGCACGTGACCAGAGGCTCAAGTCATGACCACAACCCCTCCGCCAGAAGATCAGAGCCGATTTTTGAGACCTATAGTAAGCACACCAGGTTGTGACCTACCAGCGCAAACATATCTGTGTACTCTTTGCCACCTTTACCTTAGGCAACATCAAGCACTTGAACACCTCAGAACATTTTCACATGCCTTGAAAGAGAGAGACCTGAATGTGCAGTCGGAGTCAAGCGACTCTGACATATCACATGTCGCTGTTCGAAACTGGCATCCCGACAAGACGCAGGCTGGATCCATGCATGCTCTGTTGCTCACGGGGAAATGCCTATGAGCATGTTTGCGACATGTTCCATTAGTTCTGAGCATCAGGTTAGTCAAACATGATAAAACAAAATGAGTCCCACACAGCAGTGCTCCTGTCTGAATTCTGTGTTCATTGTTGGTTTCTTTCTTATGCCCTGTGTGTGCTTGATGTTGCAAACGAGGCAGACAGCAGCAACCATCACCTTTTGCATTTTGATAGACATACGAAGTAGGAGGAGAATCATGATGTCCTGTGGTTGACATCCAATTTGCTAACACCTGAAGCATGAGAGTGGAAGAGAAGTGCATCCAGACCGTCATTGAATTATGGATTTCTCTTCTTTGTTGTATTGAGTTTGTTTTCTTAACATTTCGCTGAGACTCCTTTACTTGCAGAGATTCCTTGTTGAATATCAATGAAGCGATGTTGGACTTAGCTCATCATGTCTGAATGTGTGCAGCTGGAGGTTCCTGTTGAGTTCATGTGGCAGTTCGAGCTGTCGAGGGACAGCTTGGGAGCTGCGAACGCAATGTGCACAATATGCAATCAGTGGCTTCGACAATGTCAGATGGGCGCTCATTATTGGAATTCTGGAAGACATCGTCGACTTTACAGGGAGCGGACAAACATGCCGGTGGTACATCTACAAGCTTTGGATTGAGGTGCTTTCAGCTTCTTGAAAACAGATTGTAGGCTCAGATGGCAAAACTCATGTCATTACCTGATCTTGCAGCTTTGTGCATGGTTCCGCAAAGCATCACCATTCTCCTCTTGTTTAAATTCATTGGCCAGGCAGATGACTTTGATCGTGTTCTTGCCAGTGCTGAAGTTGTGCGCATTGAACCGCTTCAAGGCACCTGGCTTGCTGATGATTGAGGGTTTGATGGCGAAGCATCCATTTGCCAACATAGACATATCTTTGCTCATGCAAGAGATCTACATCGTTTCCTCTGTTGCAATCTCCAATGTTGCTCTTTCAACTTGTGCAGATGCACAGACCCATCTAAGGACACCTTTCCTCAGTTACATACATTTAGAAGATGATTAACTATGTTCAGATTGGAGCGTTTTGATGTGCACTCTAGATCTTTGTAGTCATTATGAAAGAGGAGACATGAAGTCCTGATGAAAAGCGTGATGAGTAATGCTGCGAATGCAAAATGTGAATTCATTCTTCTGTCATGCAATGCAGGCATGTTCCTGGACAGGATGAAGGTGCACATGCTCCGAGAGCTGCTGGAATCCGCGGCCCCTGTAGACAACGAGGCGCGTAGACAGCTGTTGTGCCTCTCTCTGTGTTCCGATGTTCGTTGAAATATTGACGTGATGCTCAAAAACTCATGTTGTAAGTTTATAAAGCCACGTTTCTTAAGCTTTCTGTCAGGATGTCTCGAGCGAAATGCACGTCTTAAGATCATGAAGGCAACGATCCTTGAGCTCTCTGTGAGGATGTCTCGAGCGAAATGCTTGTTTAAGCTTATAAAGACAAGAAATCTTGAGCTTTCTGAGAGGATGTCTCGAACGAAATGCAGGTTTTAGAGCTATGAAGCCAAAGCGCCCAACCGCCCAACACATGATTCATTTTTTTCAAGAGCGTTGGGCAGCAAAAGTCGTGTATTTTGCGATAGAAAATCAAAGCGCCCAACCGCCCAACAATCCAAGTTATTAATAATACTTATTAATTAGGATCACAGATCGTTGGGCACCATCGTGGCGCTCATTTTCAAAAGGCAAGCATGGAGAGAATTTTTGTAGGGGGGGGGGATTAAGAGCAGAAGCATTGCAGCTCAGGAGCTCATCTACTTCATCGTGGTGCTCAAGACAAAGGCGCTCTTTGCGTGCTGTGCTCTTGCAGAGGCGCAAACATGTGATCATTCATAGCTCGTTGCCGCCATTCATAGCTCGTCGCAAACATGTGATGATTCATGTCTATCTTTTCTGATCATTCGTAGCTCGTCGGTGCTAGGTGTAAACTTTGTAGACAAACATGTGATCTGTAGCTCGGCTCTGCGTGTGTGTAGATCTGAGCTCAACCCAGTATCTTAGCTCAACTCATAAACCTTCGCATGAGCAGCTGG
>Ga0209092_10002527_pt1 | contig 16767 bp, 14 predicted proteins | sample FraStrMetagenome_FD_187446 | JGI IMG/M metagenome (GOLD analysis project Ga0209092, IMG submission 187446) | Marine eukaryotic phytoplankton communities from Arctic Ocean - Fram Strait ARC3M Metagenome (SPAdes) (version 2) | ecosystem: Environmental > Aquatic > Marine > Oceanic | place: Fram...
TTGATAGCTTTGTAAAAAGTGAAGCTAACGTAATGACAAAAATGAAGAACCGATAATGAGAACCTCCACAATAGCCTAGAACCCGTTCAGTCCCGAAAAACGCCGTCTTCATTTTACATAGTTTTTTGTACATCTTTTTTACGTGTATAATGACTAAATAGTAATTGCTTTATATAAATTTAAGTAGTTGGTATATTTACATCTAAGTAAAACAGATCATTAGATAGAACAAAATTCTAGTTAAAACACCATTTCACCCTATTAGGGACGAATTTTATTCAAAGCTGGATATATTTCAATGTTCATGAAGGTTACCATGTTATTCGTCCATCAACATACTCAATTTGTGTAGAATCCTACCTTAAAAAAAATACCGAATTTTATGGGTATTCGGTAATAATTTAATATAACCATTTCATGGAAGGGGCATTGCACCCGCCCTGGTCAGGGGGGCCCACAGCCGATTTTCCGGAGGTTATGGTTGTATAGAGTATTTTTACGTTGATTGTGAAATTGATTGAATCAGGTAATTATAAGCTTGTTTACATATATGAAGTCGTTTAATGTATACCAGATATGTGCGTATAATCTTGTTTGTGTTTAAAGAAGACATATTTTTGATTTATAGTAATCGTGTAATGGAAAGAAATTCTAAATTGCTTTATATACATTTAAGTAGTTGGTACATTTACATCTAAATAAAACAGATGATAAGATAGAATAATATTCTATTTAAAAACCCCATTTCACCCTATTAGGGACATTTTTATTCAAAGCTGGATATATTTCAATGTTCATGAATGTTACCATGTTATTCATCCGTCAACATACTCAATTTGTGTAGAATCCTACCTTAAAAAAAATACTGAATTTTATGGGTATTCAGTAATATAACCATTTCATGGAAGGGGCATTGCACCCGATCTGGTCGGGGGGGGCACAGCCGATAAAACGTCCAAAAACAACTGGCATTGTGTGCGCGCAAGAAAATCAAAATCCACTACTTAGTACCTACGTAGTAATATAAGTACTTAACTAAACTTCATACGGTGTATGCATTTCTTTTTCAACTGACACTTCCCACGAGTATTTTCTAAGTGAGTCATTGAGCTTGAAAATATGACGCTTTACATTATTTTACTAAATGAAACATATTTCTCTTGTGATGTTGAACTTTTTGCCGGAAGTTTCTCCCAAACTACCTAGAGAGAGTTAAATTAAAATGGAAATTACTCTATTTAAAAAATAAGGAGGGCATGTTCATATGGATTTGAATCTACATATTATATCTACTTATAAAATCTTAACGAAATAAGCGAAGTAAACTCAACATTTTCAAAAGGAATACAGCTACTTTTTAATTAGAAGATATCCTATGTTCATGCATTCGTGAATATTATGCTTACAGAACAAGACGTACGTTGTTGTAGTATGAAATGATTCGAAGATTGAAATGTATTCTTCATTAACACATCCATCTTCTTTATATGAATTATCATTTATATTCAGAGCTCACAAAAAGGATTGTTTTGATTGAGAAGCCGAACAGTCCTGCATATGAAAATACCTATTCTTGTTGCTTATATTTTTTATAAATGCTGCTGGAATTGTTTGCATTTGAATCTATGAATTCATATGTTTAAAAATTCGGTCCTCTTTCAACAGCAGCATTTTGAATTCGCATTAAGAGTGCGATTTCCAGTTGTAAGCTTATTGTAAGCTTATTGTATGCTATTTATTTATCCTACGATCACCACAAATTGCATTCATTTGTTAAGGAATTCATGAATCTGTGGAAAGAACATTCGTAATTGAAAGTACCGTATAATGATTAATCTTGGTTTCTTACCAGGAAAGAAATATACACATATTTTCGTAAAAGAGCTGAATTTTTATCATTTTTGTACTAATCTAAAGTAATTCAATGTATTACCGTACAATTATTCCTCCACATGTAAACAGATACATATATACAAAATCGTTACTCTTGCTATGGACTTCGTTCAAGTTTATTGTTCGTCATCCCTTATGTATTAATGAAAGATCCTAATTAAAAGAATATACTTAAATATTTAGTTAATGGATACTCGTGTTCACAGATATATTTGCAATTAGGTAGTTGCAACGTACTTCAAATGCAAAAATCTAAGTGTTCGCTTGATTATGGTGAGCTACATACGTTTTAAAAAGATTCCTACAGAGACTATTTGTAACTTATACGCAAATAGAAAAGCATACATGAAAGTAATTTTGATCCAAAGTGAAGTACCCATCACCTTCTAAGTAAGCAAGAGGAGGATTATAGCTCTCTTCCAGAACCAAGGGATTCATCTATCATCTTGTTTCGTACTAATCCGGACTCTGCGTATCACCTTAATGCATTGAAAGGAACGAGAGATCATCAGTGAACTTTAGAGAGAATTCAATTGCAGAAGTTAGAGTCTTTATGAGCCTTGCTCCTTGTGTAGCTTATGATAATCAACAAGACGGTAATGACTATGTCATGACAGAAATGAAAATGAGCACCGATGATTCCACACAAGGGAACGATATTGGAGAACCAGATATTATGACTATGTCATCTAATTCCAGACCAAATGCACCACTTACAGAATTTACAACGCGCAATGTCAAGACAGCTGTTGCAAATCACGCCATAAGAACCATACCCTTTCCACAATCATCACAGACACAAGGTCCTTCAGCAGCAGAAGTAAACGATATCATAAATCATCAACGTGCAGCAGAAGTGACGGACTCAAGTGACAGCAGTGGTGCTACAGACGGGGGCACCAGAATTTTTTTTGGGTCGTCTCCATCACAAAATAACGAAAACTATCCAATGAATAATATTAGTCCACACCATGTTCATACAAACATTTCGAATCGGCAACAGCAGCCTCCGCTTTCTATAAATACTGTTAATACCACGCAAACGAATGATGCACAAGAAAGAGATAGCTCATCACAGCAAAATTTACAAACTAAATCTTTCCAGGGAAAGACTATTACAGCAACAATATCATGTTGGTCAAAAGTCCCCCAAAGAAAAGAAACAGTACTAAGACGACTTTCGGAGACTCTAATTCGAGGGTCTTTAACTTTGGTAAGACATTCACTCTCTATTCTTATTCAATCAATTGATGGCGCTTTCAGTCGTGACATGATCGAAACCAGTTTTTGATGTGTCTGTACTAAAGACTCACACTGTCACTCAAAAATCTTTTCATTTGTACTTCAGATTGATTTATCTCAGCGAAATCTTGGACCTAATGATGCACGATTAATTCGTCTAGCACTCGTGCACAATAGAAGTTTATCAGTCCTCAAGCTGGGGTACAATCACCTAGGTGATGAAGGAATAATAGTGATCGCATCTGCCATCCATGGTCATTCTCATCTATCAGTATTAGATGTAGGATTCAATTGCATAGGAGATGTCGGATGTTCTGCCTTAGCCACGGATGCTGTCGCCAATAATTATGTTCTTCATACACTTTATCTCTCTGGAAATACTCTCGGTGAGAATGGCGCATTTGCTCTATCCCAAGCTATGATCGGAGATATTGGAGGTGGTGGTACCAGACCACTAGAAAAGGTAAATCCACCAGGATGTGGTCTTCGTTGTCTTCACTTGACGGCCAACAGCATAAAAGCCAATGGGGTAAAAGCACTAACAAGAGCAATAACAATTAGTGAATCAAAAATTCAGGAAAAATATCATTTACAAGTTAGTGCAGCAGGGCAAGATAGCAATAGCTATCAAACACGAACAGTACAATTCGATGGCTTTGGAAACAATAATAGAGTGAAACCAATACGGACATCAGAACCCCTTGGCTGTAGATTGGAAGAACTTTTTCTTGGTGGAACTGATATGAAATCTGTTGGTTGTCTGGCTGTTTCAAACATGATGCTTACCAATTTTTCTCTTCGAGTTTTATCACTGTGTCATAATGGTATTACAGATAAGGATTTGACTCTATTCTCTCAGTCGCTATCACGAAATAAATCAGTACCTATAGAAGTGCTTCAACTATCCTTTAATCAGCTCACATGCGTAGGCGTGGAAAGCCTCATGAATGTGGTTTGGGGATCACAGACATTAAAAGACTTGCGACTTGATAATAATAAGATTCGAGATAGAGGGGCTCAACTTGTAGCAGTTGTTTTGACTTCCGTGAATTTAGAGAGAGTGAATTTGGGTTTCAACGTCATTACGACAGTAGGAATCAAAGCGCTCATGAAATCCCTCGCAGAAAACGAAACCTTGCAATCATTGACATTGTCAGGAAATACATTAGATACATCCGCATCTAAGGCAGTTTCATATGCATTGGCTTATAATAAACATCTTTCATCATTATATCTGGATAACTGCTCTGTCGGTTATGCAGCTCAACGACATATTGCAGCTGGAGTGGCTTCCAACAGTTCTTCTTCTTTGCGAACACTTACCGGTTTCCGGATTGGAGGTAGGTTTGTCTTTTATATTTCAGCTGCATCTTCATTTGCAAGTCTCGTCATACTTACCTTTCCCCTATTAAATATAATCGATAGCTATTGCTGTAACGTTAGGCTTGCCGCCGGCGTTGGAAAATTGGGCGAATGATCAAGTACTTGGTTTCTTCCGGCTAATGTGGGAAAAATGGAGAAAAGAAAATATGTTAGGGGCTGAGAATTTAGGAGATCAACAGATGGCATCCAGTGTAAGTCTACCCGTTGGAAATGCGAGAAACTCTCCAGATAATAAAAATATTAGGGGAAGTACAGTGTCTTTGAGCGGTGAACAAACAAATACTATTGTAAAGAAGAACGGGCCAATGGATCCAAACACAGTTGTAATGGTAGCAAAAACTACCTATAATAACTTAGGAAAAGATAACAGTGCCCTTTTACATTGGCAAAATAACCATCGTGAGGTTTCACTACAATCACCTTTAGCTCCAAATGATGAAATGATTTTGGAGACAACCCCAACAGGTGTAACTCGGATTCCTCCCGCCAACATGTTTTCTCATAATACAAAATTAAACGCGGTTGGTCATGGATCCAAAGAGGAAAATGCCATGAATGGTCAAACTTTCAGTTTTCCCTTAGAAAACGAGGAAGAGAAATCGATGCAAGTCGATCCGAAAAATAAAGATAAACTCATGCATTGGCTACAACAACATGCTTCAGAACTTAATGAGGTTACTCAATATCCATTTGATAATGCAGATATGTGGAAACTCCACCAACACTTTTTCTCCCCAGTGTACAATGCCGAACCCAGAATAAAGCCAGAGATATCTCCTGAAAATGGAACAAATAGCGCTCCCACGGGTGACACTCCCATGGCTCCACCGCAAGCATCTAAAGCGAATCAAAATCATTCTATACGTCCATCCATACTACTCCCACCTTCCACAAACACAACAACACAGTCGTCATTAGGAAATTCTCGACCTACATTAGGTCGCAAGACATCTTATCATTCTCTAAGTGATTCCATCATAACTATTCCACAAAATAACCCATTGCAAAACTATCAGCAGCCTCGTAGTCCAAATACAACTAGACGGCATAGTGAAATGTATGGAGATTCTTCACCTGTAACGCAACCAGCACAAAAACGTGCCAAAAGAGCAAGAATATCGTATTTTCCTCGTGTGAAGGTATGTTTCCTTGAATAATGCCTATTTCTACTTTCTTCTTTTGTAAATTTTATGTTCTCATCAATCGTTCGAATTTTTTCTACAGACTAAATTGGAGATACTTCGGACGAAAACTTCCGAACATCAAGCATTAGTGTTGATGCGACAACTGAAATATATTGAAAATGCTATGTTAAATGATAATATATTCCAAGCTGATTCTGGTGGTTTTACAATTGAGGATGCAGAATCGATTTTGATGGATATGTTGTGAAGAAAATATTTTGTAAGAGAGATAATGACCACTTATATGTACAGATCTGATCTCTCTCATGGAAAGGATGAGAGATTATTGGTTTTCCGCTATGTATCCCCAACGACAAAAAATCTCAGTAAAATGTTTACAATTGTGAATTTTTTTTGATAAGGTGAATAAAAAGTAAATGAATGATAAGATTTTTGTATAAACCAAAGTTAAAGCCAACAGCAGTATAGCTTAAAAATGAACACAAAAGTTTTGAACTTCGCAGAATCCTAATGTTTCAAAAAGTATTTTTTTCTTTGGGCGTCGATGTTATGTATCCTCTCGAGAACGTGTGCGTAGGTGGAATTTTATTTTCTCGCATACATACGCAATTTATTAAGAAACATTATATACGTACCAGAGAATAGGATTTGACAGACATACTTAGTTTTCCTTCACATTCTTGGATTAATTGATATTTTGAAGGTGCATAAATCGTGTCAATTTCAACATAAATCATCCTGCATTGGAAAGCAACAAACGCAGAAAATGAAAGAGTTTTTACAAAGAAAGATCATTATGAATGGATTCTACATCTTGCTTGCTCTATTTCTCTTTCATTGCACAAGTGTTCAATCATCAGCTACAGCGTCCTATACAAAGACACCCCAAGATTTCACGGAAAGGAATAGGTTACCACAAAATCATATACGAAACTTTTGGAGTAGACGAAGAACTACCAATAATCGGAATGTTTCAGAGACAACTCTAGCATCCTCCACTTATTCATCCTATAGCAATACCTATCGCCCACCACCGTCTCGATTCCCTATTATTCCTTACACACCAGGAGCAAAACCATGGAGAATCCAACCCACGACATCACGTTATAAACCACGTTATTCCTCAAAATCTAAAAATATTTTCTTCACAGGGATACTTGAATCTCTTACCTCCAAAATTCTCGCTTCCAATATAGTCACTTTTGGTATTCAAACCCTCAATCCAACAGTGACTCAACTCGGAGCAAAAGTTTCTCATTTATTAGTCTCTCAACCCCATCGACTCCTAACACCTATTTTTTTACATGGTGGTATAGGTCATTTGATGATGAATTCCTATTCGTTGAATAATATTGGTCCTCATGTGGAGTCCTTATTTGGACCTGGAAGGTTTTTAGCTACCTATTTGATGTCAGGTATTGCAGGGAATGTGTTGAGTGGTATTATGACACCCAATCCGAGCGTTGGTGCATCCGGTGCTATTTTTGGTTTAATTGGTGCCTACTATGTTTTTTTGACTCGCAACGAGGTGAGTGGAAGACTAACCAACCATGATGGCTCGGTAAAAATAATTTTGTTTTCGTTTTCTTCGTCACAAAAAATGTATATCAATTTTTTCGTATTCGATTGAAATGAATATATTAGGTCTTTTTCGGTGCTGCAGGAGAACGTGGAAAAGCTCGAGTACAGCAAACACTTTTATTAAATGTAGCATTGGGATTCTCAAGTCCCAATATTGATAATTGGGGGCATATTGGTGGTGCTATAGGGGGTGCCACTATGGCGTATTTATTTGGACCAAACTTATATCTAATGGATATGGGTATGGGACCGGCAAGTCTGAGAATGGTAGATGTTCCTCTTATTTCCTTCGGTGATAGTTGGAGTTTTAAAAGTACACGGAAAAATATTAGCTCTATTGGGAAAAGATTCAAGAGAAAAATGCAAGTGGATGGACAGTATGCTAATTTACCAGTAAGGAGATGGAGACAAATGAGAAAGTGAATTACTTTCGCTATAGAATGTATTGTAAAAAGTAATTCATTAATGAAATATGCGCCAAACTATCGTTTTCATTCTTTATGTTATTTGATTTACAATTCATCTTCATTCAAGAATGTTTTAGCTCCGGCGTTGATCAGAAGTTCTTTTACTTTCAAATAATCATCCAAGAGTTCTTGAAGTTCGCCCTTCATTTCTGGTGGTTCATCCATTCGATTCGGGGCCTCAATTACGAATTCCATCAAATCCAACACCTAACGAAATGTTATTTCAACGGGGGACATTATTATCAATGTGATCAAGACTATATTTTATGGTAATGCACTAGTAGATATATAAAACTTACCGTAAAAAGATCCATCATATTACCTTGGTCATCTATCCCATCAAACTCTGCATTGACTTCAATCAAATCTTGTTGGAGTAATAGTTCCACAACTTCATGATTGCCTGACAAAGCATGCCATGCCAGAACTGGCATTCGATGATTCTATAAGAAAGGATTTTAATCCATCAAAACTGTTGAGGAAAAGAATTCCTTGAAATACAATTTATGAGAAACATCTATGCACTTACCCCTTCACCCAAGGCACGAGCATTTACATTAGCTCCATTCTCAATCAGATATTTCGCCAATGAGACACTTCTTTGAATGGAAGAAAGCATCAAACATGTCTCTCCATCTGTACCATAAGAATCCAATAATGCTATTTTATTCACGTTCATGCAAGAAAAAAATCAAAGAATTTTTATTAGAATACATCCAAACACAATATCGACTCAAATAAATACATTCCAAGAAAACTTACTAGTGTCCTTTTCCACCATTTTCATCACTATTTTCATTTCACCTTGTGCACAAAAATCATGAAAGTCAAGTTCTTCCGTGGATGCTAAAGCTCGTGAGAATGTTGTGCTGGAAGCCAATAGAAGACCAAGACATCTCTTGGTTGTGAATCTCATATTTCTCAGTTTTGGTTTTCCTTTTCAATGTTCACCTAATGTTTCCTCAGATATCGAAAACATCTGAGTATATCCAGGTTACATGCATACGGGTTATTTGTACCAACATTTTTAAGCCTTGTACGGCAGGAAAATAATCGACATTCGAATTGAAATTACGGCATAGTAAGATACGCTTCAAAATTAATTATATTGCAAAAAAGCAGGCTTATAACACAGCAGCAGACTAAGATTTTTTTACAATGTTTATAGAACTAAGATAAAAATCTATTGACTAGCTAATTGTGTGAAAAATGGTGGCGGAGGGTAAGGCATGAGAATTTTGCCAACGAGCGAAAATTGCAGAGTGGGGATAGAATGTAGTCTCATTGACTCAGAGGAATAGTAAGCAGTGGTGAAAGAACACTTCACAGTTGTTGATATGAATGATCCATCATGAAGATGTTTTTTTCCGTGCAAATGGGTGTGCTTAACCTATTGACTATCTATTTGTGTTATTGATTAATTAGAAATTATTGAACAAACGGAAGCTTTCCTTCAATAGAACCCTGATAGTAAAATCCATAAAATAATCAAGAAGATCTACAAATATGTCAAAAATGGGCAATTTACCTCCGTCACGGGGAATCGAACCCCGGTCTCCCGCGTGACAGGCGGGGATACTAGCCACTATACTATGACGGATGAGTTTCGGATGGGTTTACATGGAGTTGTAGTAATAATTAATACATTTTATATAAGGTATGAATAGGGGGAAGCTGACCATATCTGCCGCAGTGCAGGGGATGAACCTCGTTAACAAAATATCTTAAAACAAACAAACAAACATACGCACATTCTCACTAACACAAAATCACGATCAATCTTGGTCCCCGTTCCTGCTCATTCACTTTAAAAACTCATGCATTAACAATAAAACACAAACCTTCTTTCAATTCACAAATACTATTTAACCAAGAAAGAATCAAAAACTATAAATTTAATTTCAACACTTTTTTGCACGACTCAAATCAAATGTAAATAAAAAAGATACCATTCCCATCGATCGGAATCCCATCGATCGGAAGCCCATCGTTAGTTATTCAATAAGTAAGAGGTATGTTCGTTTCTTTCAAACTGATCTATCTTGGAATGAAAGGTAAAAAACTGTTTACAAATAGTTGCTATTTAAGTACAAAACTTCAAATTCAAATAGATCATTTGAAGTTCAAATTGGGATTCACACGAATGAAATATGTGAAACAAAGAAAACTGGAAGCCCAATATGCTTTGGTTTACTTTACTTAGGTAGAATATCCATTAAACGATGTAAATAATTTAGCGCAATGATCGAAAACTAGATCTTGGCAAATTAGAATCTAAAATGTAGAAGGGAAAAATTAAACTAAAGCTTAGGAAGAAAATGATTACCAATAACAAAACTTTTATGCATCACACATAATTTCTTTCAATCAAAGATTTTATGGTGAAGATGGCAAAAGGATTCATTGAAAATGGAAGGTTATTTTTTCTATAGATCTCTAGATTGTGATATAAATCAAATAACTTGGTATCGAAGACTTTTACTTATTAATCTATTATACATTAAGCTATCGACCAGATTATTGTGTATACATAATATGGAAGACTTTTACTTATTGATCTATTATACATTAAGCTATCATTTATCAAATGTGTTATGATTTTTTTATTGTCAAAAGGAAAATTCCTTCTATACCAACGATAATGATGAGACAAAGAAACAAAATCTTGGGGCATATCAGAAATGTATATGAGTCGTCACAAATGGTTGAGCCACAAAACTTCACAACGCAGCGCTTGGAACTAACTACAACTCCATCCACAACTTCAACAACGTATGTTTGTGACGGATCTATAATGACATCGCTACTTTGACTCGCCTCATTATTTATATCAACTATATCCGCTAGGCGATTTAGCGCTAAATCTCGAAAGTCAATTTCAGACGCATCATGAGAACTTGGAAAAACCCATTCTGGTCCAGGAAGATTATGAGGCGGTGGATGCTGCGACTGGGGTTCCGAATTGCCTCTTTCTACATCAGTCCAGATGCTAGGAAATTTCTTGGATGTGCCACTTTCTAAATCTATTTTCTCTTCATGCCCTGCAACTTCTTGTTTCATGTTTGAAATTGTCATTGTATGCTCATGCAAAGTTGAAGAATTTGGAAACTTTTTCAAAGAAAAGGGACAAGCACATCATACACTTTGTCCGAATGCGTACATTCTTTCTGGTATTTAGAATATAAAGATTAGGTCTAGAGGTTTCGCTTTTTATTTAGAGAGAAGGGTGAGTCAACAAATCATCATTTAATTGTTGTATAATTTGTTGTGTGTAATAAAGCAAATTGAAGACATTTCTCGTATAAATATTTATTGACCACAACTTCCTAAATTTGCAGCTTTTCAGCAGTGGGTTTTGAATCTGCTTCTATGTAATGTATTTTTAAGCCTCTAGAGAGTTTCTATGATATTTTCCTTTAAATCGTTTTAAATAACTCTAGAGCAGTAGGTATCAAAAGCAACTAAAAACGTACCTTAGTTTGTACTGGGAAGTCTCATCAATCTTACTTCTGTTCTGTACGATTCGGAAGTCATTACGGGACTATACAGTGTTTTTTTGTTAGGAACGTGATCTACCTTTGAAACAAAAAGTTTTCTGCTGCGTAAATTTTCTAACAACATACATGACCATTGGAAATAATTAATCATTCTTTCGTAATATTTATTATTTATTGGTCGATATTAGCATATGACAATTTACGATTGTTTGTTTGTTTGTTTGTTTGTTTGTTCTGATATATTAGCTTAACGAGTGTTTAGGCAATTGTACGCGGACAATATGCTGGAACTACCGGTGAAAAATTCATTTGTCGTATTACGTAATTTTGTATATATGTAATCTGTATAACTAAAAGGGACCAGTCTATATAAATCGTGTGGATTGCATCAATTTCTCGATTTATGCAGTTTTTATCGCGTGGTTATTGTACTTCAGTACCTGTATGAGATACATGCAAAATTTGGTAATTTTTGAACTCGTGCCACAATTTGGTTTGGGGACCTATTTCTGGCGCATATTTTAGAAATGTTAAAAACTGGCTCGGTCGTATCTTAGTGATTTTGGACCAATGTTAGGCTCGTGTAGGATCAGTACCAAAGCTACGCAATGTGACGTCAACAGACCGAAAATTATTTTCTCAATAATGAAAGCGTCAATGAGGCAGTTCCGGTATAATTATTTTAATAAGATTTCTTGATTTGGTCCATTGTAACCTCTCCTGCGCTCAGTGTACACTAAAGTATATTTTTTTTTGATACGTACCAAGATGTAACTCTACTTGACGCGTCCATCCCAAAAGAGAAACGATCATGTCAGGCTCGACACACACTAAAATCATTATCGGACAGGCACAAATTAATATGCAAAATAATACACAAAAGTATTCTGCACAACGCGAAACAATGCGACGCACCAAACATCATCTTTACCAAATCACAAATCTTTATCGAAAAATCCTGTAACAGTCTGAATCAGCAACTATTCTCAGTAAAATCTGCAAACAAAATTTCAAAGAATATATCTTCATTTCTCAAACCAGACCAATCGCTAATCATCAAACATGCCGTAACAGATAAATCCAGTCTACAATCACCACAAGCTATAGCCACCAACTGCGCAAAAACATATTTAGGAGGTCAAGCAATTAAGCACACAGCAGTAGATGTAATTCGATCCAGATGCACTTTCAACATTTTTATTGCCCATCCTGATGCTTGCCTTTCTATACAATCATGGGAGGCCAATCATGGCTGGCAAAACTTTTCAATAATATTTACCTCTCAAAGAGTTATCAATGAAAAACCAATGGGAGTCTATATGATCCCAATGTTTACAAGAGACGGCGCCAGAGGACACTGGTACACCATAATCATAGAAAAGCGAAGAAACTGCTGCCAAGGATGGATCGTGGACTTGCTTGGTAACTTAAATCCTTACAAGAATTTATTGGAGAAGATCCGCAGAGCTTTCTTACCTGGGAGAGGTAGATTCCTATGGACAGCACATGAGTCCAGAATGCAAACAGAATGCGAATGCGGACCCAGAACCATACTCATTTTGCATACGATCAATCTAGCAATAGCGTTGGGTCACACAACGGAATGGCTGTGAGAGAGGCTTCCTTTTTGCATATTGGGGCTATGGCATATGATGCAAAAGCGGTGAGACTCGAAGCTGTCCTGTTGGTGGATGAACATAATTCGAGTATGGTTATGCGGTTGCGACGTAACAGACAACGAGCGGCGACATCGGAAAGCGAAACAAGAACCAGGAAACGTAGAAAACGGGGGGGGGGGGATCACGAGATCAAATCTCAAACACCAATGGTCAACATGATGAATACAGATACCCAATAATATTCTTTTCTTTATCGGTATGAAGACATCCACTCCTTAATTCGGGCATCACGCATCACGCTACATATGCATTCGATTTACAGTTCTATCCTCGCGCTCTCGATGAACTTCCCCATTTTTTCTTTCTTGAATACAGACGAGCTCCATCGGCATCTCCACAAATCACTTTTTTTCTTTTTCGCGGTTGTTTATTTTTGATTTTGTTTTTTTCTTTTCTTTTTCTCTTTTTTTTCTTTTTGAACTGTGAAGTGGCTTATTTTTTTATGACGGGAGTAGGAGGACCACCCGATAGATCCCACTGATGATAACGACGGTTATGCACATGAAGGTGAACTATTCGTAAGAATAGAGGGTAGGAATTCTTAGTGGGGCGTGAAGACTGGTCATACATCTCAGCATGGTTTCCATAGTAACACGTAAAAAAATAACATACCTTTACTTTTACGTACCAAGATGTAACATAAGTCATTTCTTACCAATTTCAACTTCAAATTACTCCAGAACTATATACAATCGTTAAATTTGGCCTTTTTCATGCGAATAAAGAGCCCAGAAATATAACGTACATTAGATCAGAAAATTAAATAAGCCTAAAATGACTGGCTACTAGATCGGCAAACGTAGCTAAAAAATAGCAAATTGGTCCAAACGTACTGCGACAAATGAATTTTTCACCGGTACTTCACTCAATACGAACTGGGAGGCGAAATTACGACTCATGAGAGAAGGATTTGTGCTCAAATTACTGGGGCCCCTAAGGACTTTTCATTGAGATGCATGCTTCAGCTCCCGATTGCCCTACGAGTAGGGAATTCTAGCAAGCTTGACTTAAAGGATAAACGCCGTCAGAACACTACATCCAAAAATCCATCGCCTAAAAAACCACAAGATTAATCATCCTCATCTTTCACAAAATTTAACGAAAGTTAGGGATAATTGATGTCAATTGATGAAGGTAAACCTTTCTTTTCAACATACATTTAAAAAGAATTGTTATGTAGTTAGTTAATTAGTGTATGATTTTTTGACTAAGTCGGGGGATGCAGTAACCAGATTCCTCATGGTCGCTATGCCGATAATGAATTTTCAAGTGGACACTTCTTACGCAGACGGATACTTTCATTAAAATTAAATTGCGATAAAGAAGATGTTGAGACGACTCACACTAATAAAAATAATCAGACTCGTAGTTTTATGTTACATTCGACCATTCTTGATAAGGAGCTATTTGGACAGGATAAAAATTGTAGTGCATTTTATATACTGTTGCATCAGTTTTTTGCGGAACTATAAAAACGTAAGACGTAGAATAATTTATATTTACGTAGACTATATACTTGATATACTAGCTTTAACGTAAGTAGAAATTCCGACAGCACAAGGCCAAGATGGCGAAAACGAGGAGGACAGCCGTTAGAGGAGTGAGAAAGTAAGCGGGAACAGAGTGATAATGGATATGGAAACAGTTCCAGAATCATGGGAAGAAAGAAGTGAAGAGGATAATGACGTAATCATGTTAAACGAAAAAAATAATCAAGAATCGGATGAAGGGATCGAACAATATTGGGAGCGAGTCAAGCAAGGAGGTAACGGAAAAATCGTTAAGATTAAAGAGGAGAGCACGGCGCGCAACGAAAACCAATATTCAGTATTGACCAATGAAACCGAAGAAATGGAAGTTGAAGTTATAGGAACGAAAAATATGGAAGAAATAGCTAAGGAACCTGTACTCAAAGGAGACAGGAAAAATATTAAAACCTTAAATATTTCAAGTATTTCGAAAATGACCATTCAGGATATTGCAGAAACAATTTATACATATGAAAGTATAAAGACCTTACACGAAAGGAAGTTTATGATCGTGAAGAACTGCAGCTACGGGTACAATAGATTCAAGCTGTTGATGAGCATAAAATGGAAATTGTTTAGAAGAGACAAAAGAACTGGCAAGAGTATTTAAGCAAATGGATGCAACATACCTGAAGGAAAATAGTAATGAAGTGTATGAAAAGGTAAAGCGAATTCAAGAATTGTCAGAGATTGATGTGGCGGACCCAGAGAACATGGATTTAACTAGGAAAGCGTTTTGGAGTATCAAAACAAACATTGATGCAATTGAAAAATATGCTGAAGACCCAATTGACCTATGCTGGAGATAGGTGTCAACGAAACACACTTGCTGGGTGTGTTGGTGTTGGGGGGGTTGTTTGTTGGTGGATACCAAATTGTGAGTTAAATAGTAATATGGCATTTTGCCAAATTACTACATACTATGTATACTAATTTAACTACAATTCTAATATGTTCTCTACACCACAATTACATTAATCTAGTAGCTCTTTGTAGAGCATACCAAATCAAGGTAAGTACAACGTTGTGCTGGCCAAGCACCACGTTGTTAAAATACAACCGTGAGCTGTTCTCTCTTGGAATACGTCTCACTTTGATATGTATCTTTACGACATGTACTAATGTTCTCTGACATTCTTTGAGTACGTCGACCTCTGATCAGGAGGGATACATTTGGGTCTTGCCCTTCAACATGGATCTGAATCAGATCATATATTATTTTTATTTATTTAATAATATATATTACGCGTAAATAATGATTTAATGCATTTATTCATTATATTCTTGTACGCGTATTGCTGTGTATGACATAATGATGCTAGTCCCTGCAAACATTCTTCAAATAGGAGAGTGTACGGAGAAACACATTAGCAAAGCAAATTATTTCCAACTTTTGATGGGAGTAATGTATGCAAAAGGGGAAATAGGAAACCTGTTAAAAGTAAATATGAAAATTCTAAAAGTTAAGGCATGTGCTGCTCAAAGAATTAGTAAAGATACTGACGGAGAAAAGATGCAATCACCAAGTAAAAAGTTGCGGACTAATAATACCCATAAACAAAAAGAGAAGACAACAGAGTCAATGGACCCATTATAAGTGGCAAGAGAAAATAAGAAGCAAGATAGACGACAGCATGCACAAAACCTTAATGGATTAAATATCAATGGAGACATTGCAGAAAATAAAAAGCAGAAAGTTAATATAAATCACCCACCAAGTACGCCCAATGTACAGGTGGTGAAACGGGTCAAAACGGTGTACTGGTTACATAATAGGATACATGTTCAGGAAAAATTACACGCCCCTACTATGGTGAGAGAACTTATAAAAATATTAAGAAAGGCAGATTCGACAGTATTAGTACTACCATTTGATGAGAATGGAGGATCACAGAATGATGAAACTTCAAATGAAAATAATATACCAGACAAAGAAGATGAAATAAAAAATGGATTGGAGTTGCTACTAAGCAACCACGACAGAAATTCGCATTTTCCATGAGGATGAGTATTACAGAAAAGTGAACATTTTTTTGGTGTAAGGGCAATAAAAATTGGGTAGAATTTAAACAAACTTTTTCGGCCAACATATGGAAGGATGCTTGGTGCTGGCCATGCTTACAGTGACAACAGCGATGGCGTATTTTTTCGCTTTATCAGGTTGTGTTGTTGAAATTTTTTGCGACAATGATGAAGCAATGCGATACGGGAATATGAAGTTTCATATCAGAATTATGTGACGAAAGAATAAATGATAATAACTGACGTCATATGATCTGAGAATGAATCTGGATTTGGTTACGCCTACGGGTGTCAGAGTATAAACTCTACTGATAAGTGACATGCAATCA
>Ga0209092_10002529_pt1 | contig 16749 bp, 17 predicted proteins | sample FraStrMetagenome_FD_187446 | JGI IMG/M metagenome (GOLD analysis project Ga0209092, IMG submission 187446) | Marine eukaryotic phytoplankton communities from Arctic Ocean - Fram Strait ARC3M Metagenome (SPAdes) (version 2) | ecosystem: Environmental > Aquatic > Marine > Oceanic | place: Fram...
AAACAATAAAGTAGAAATTATTTTTGAAACTGACAAAAATAGTAATTTCCAGTTTATTTTGTTTTCCAACTCCTTTCCAATTTTCAAAACCTGAAGGGAGTTAGAAAGGAGTTTGGCAGCACCCCTGAGTCAAAGTACCCGGAAAAGATATCGATGAAAGTACGATTTGGCTTCAACATCAACTGGGAGGATTTCATTGGATCATATCAAAATCATAAATTTTTCAGAGCACATACCCGTATTTAGACAGTGAATCCTGAATGCACAGGCATTCCCTTTTTCCACATATCATCGCATCACATCAGTAATTACAACATCATTGTCTCATCCATTGAAGATACAAATTATGATCTCAGATCGTCTTCGCGCAAAGCTACGTGCGGCTGCGGATCTAGTCGAGAAAAGGCACAAGGACTCCCTACTCTTGGATAGTGCAGCCGAAGAAAGACTGCCAAAATTCGATGGAGACGGTACGTATTGATTCAATCGAAATTATTTTCATAGGATGTACAATTTCCTGCTTCTACATTGGCTTAATGCGAAAGCATGCATTTTCGGGTTATTGACATGTGAATACGTCTATATACATGTAATATCATCATTCAAATGGCTCAGGGATCAGATGTCACCCTGTAATGGTTCGCGTCTATTCACGCGCATTTGCGTTGTTCTTGATATTTGCAATGGATTTGCGTAATGATTATAATTACATGTACACAGGTTCATCATTATTCCATTTATGCATCATATGGAAAATATGCGTATTCAAGAATGTACTAGGAAGAGCGTGATGAACTGTTTAGGCTTTTTTGCAAATTTCATTTCACCAATATATAAACGTTTACCTTCCCGTCATTATTTCTATGGCGTATGTGTATACACTGTAAGATCAATTAGGTTACGAGTAATAAACTACTGAGATCCTCATGTTGTCGCCGCCTTTATGAACTCTCGTTTGCTAAATGATTTCTTTTGTCTCTATTTCCACAGAGGTCGGTTTGATGGGAAAAGTTCTTGGACGAGGTGGGTTTTGTGAGGTGAGAGAGGTGAATCAAATCACGTTACATCCAGGTACAGATGATGGCGACCCAGGTGATATCGCTACGAGAGCTTATATCTCAGGACATATTCTACGCGATCGAGATTATCGTTATGCCATCAAGAAACTCAGTCCTGCGGTTGTTTCGGATTCGCATCGATTCATTCAGGGTACGGTTGACTTGGCAGTAGAAGCTAGCTTCCTTGCTGTCTTGAACCACCCAAATATAATTAAGGTAAGTTATGACGTGACAATACTGGTTGTAAAAAGAAATTCGCATCTTCTAATTTACAAAAGATGAGGGGAATGGCTTCCTGTGACCCTTTCTGTCAGGATTACTTTCTCATTCTTGATCGGCTATACGGAACATTAGAACCGAAGATGGTTGAGTGGAAGAAGGTTCATTCAAAACTCAATGGGCCAATCATGCGAGCGAGACCTTCAAAACGACGCTCGAAATTGAGCGAGATGTGGACAGATCGATTTCTTATCGCCTACGATTTAGCATCGGCGATGAGATACATGCATTCTTTAAATGTTCTTTACCGCGATCTAAAGCCAGAAAACATTGGATTTGATGTGAGGGGAGATGTGAAAATTTTCGATTTAGGGTTGGCAAAAGAGCTAAATCCGAAGCTCGCTGACGCAGATGGGTTGTATAGGCTAACTGGAAACACGGGATCTCTGCGTTATATGGCCCCAGAAATCGCAAAAAATCAGCCATACAATTTTGCTGTAGATGTATATTCTTTCGGAATAATCTTTTGGCAGGTATGTACATGGGGCTCTCTTCAAGATATTACTTTGCGTTTTATTATTCATAACAATTTGAATTCGTTAGATATGTTCCTTAGCGCAACCGTATGCAGGATACAATTGCAAAATGCACGCAGAACTCGTTGTTGGAAAGGGGTACAGACCGAAGCCAAACAGTGAGTGGCCAATTGGATGGGTGGAACTTTGTCGCGCGTTGTGGTCATCTAAAATCAAGGAGCGTCCCTCGTTTGAGCAAGTTTGTGAAATGCTTGCAGAAGAAATAGAAGCAATCCGCGGTGAAGGTGGTTCTGGACATCGGGCTCTCGATATATCGGGAAAATCGAATCATTCTCTTCATAATGAAAAACTTAAATTTTGAGGAGTGTTACTATGATATCAATAATAATCGAAACATTATGAATTTGAATAATACAAAGTTCAAATACAAAGGTCTTGTTTAAGTTTTTGTGCATATTTTAATTTAATATCAATATATTTCTCCTTCTTAAAGTGAAATATCTGTAGAATCAATCGTTTTACAGAATTTAATTTCGTTACAGTTCTCTTCGCACTCTACTGAAATATTTAAAAGAATGCGCCTACATAGCAACATGTTGATAATGTGCTCATTAAGTTTGGAAAATATGCGATCATATCATCGTATAGGTGCATTTTGTGTACACTTTGTTTGTTCCAACGCGAAACGTTGGCTAGGGAGCGTTGTTGACTTAGCTCTGAATGTGACACCAATAAAATAGAATCCTCCAACATCTCAGGTACGTCTACATCTACCTCTTAAAAGAGTGAATCGATTACCTAGTGAACGTGAATATCTGGTGCACCGTTTCTCAATTGACTGCCCGGTAGTCGTAAAATTTGGTCTGCAATAGAATAACAAATTATTACTACGTTCTTTAAAATTAAAAAAGTACGCGCCACGCTGGCTTTATCCAAAGTTGCGCTTTGCTTTTTGACGTAGTAAGTTAAGTCGAACTGTTGCTGCATCTACACCGTCAACGCCCACCTCGCCATCAACACCAACTTTATCTATTGCATACACTGTACTAGGACGCCTTCTCCGCCTTGCTTTTACAATCATCGGAGATATTGCGTTCATACTTACAAACACATTTTGTGTTTTGCCCAATTCACCTTGTTTCGAGCGCCCTTTGTTGGTCACAACAACTTTTCCTTAAGCATTTGATTATGAGAGTTAACAGATCAGTAGTCGAGATCTTTAAGGTTTTGATAAAATCTTACCATCAACCTGAATTTCAAAGTAACCTTTCTCATTTTCAGCCGCAGATGGCAAAACTCTCTTTTCGATCAAAACATCAGGAAAACTTTCTTTAATAAGCTTCGCAGTAGTTAGGTAAAATGGCCGTAATCCAGAGTCTGCAGAAAAGGAAATAGTAACAACCACACGTTTTTCCTTTGATATTGATTTCACGAGAAGTTAGCTAAGTCAAATAAATCCGATTTCAATATATTTTCCATACATACTTGCATAGTTAAAACTTCTTGAATGAAAGCGCAGGCGAAAATTCAAAAGAAGCCGCTGCATCATCAATAACTTTACGATCTAAAGCTTTACTTTCATCCAATAGTTCCGACTGTGAAGACATTTTTCTCACCTCCACAGCATTATTACCATTTGTAGCTTCTTCCTTCATGGGAGACGAAAAATTAGACAAACTCCCATTTTGGCCATTTCTTGATATTGCCCTTCCTCCTTTTTCCGCTTCTGACATGAGCAAAGCTGACGAGGACAATAAACAATTCGAAGGGGAATAATTACAATAATGTAACCGTGCTTGTGGACTCCATGACACGAGACTTAACACTGCATGTGGAAGACCCACGAAGAACACTGATCCAGCGACGATGAGCGTGGGCGACCTCATGAAATAAAATTCAGATTATGCGGACAAAATGATGATTGTACAAACAAACACTCTGTGTTTCCTCTCCCAAAGGTTGGCTCTCTCTCTCTCTAGCTCTAGAGAAAGGTGAAAAGAATACTACCGGTAGTGTTTTGAGGATAAACGTGTGAGGTGTCACTACTACATTAGTACTATTTAGCCTAATTGCCGTTAGTATCATATCAAAGAAGAGAGAAACAAACAGAGATAGAGAGACATTTGATCGCTCGTGTCTAGAGCTATGGACTATGGATATGGAAGGAGAAGAGCTCTTATCAAAGTTCTTTTATGAGGTAGAAATAAATTGGCAGATGATCGACAATGGCTCTATTCTAAATGTTAAATTGGTTTAAATTTCTTTTCTTCCTTCATTCGTTTGACTGTTTGAAGATCTTCTTCAAACCGTTGGCGTAGATGAAGAACTTCGTTTTGTTTGTACTCGCGCGTTTGGAATCTATAGAAGTCCTTAAGATTTGAATTTCCCCGATCATCTCTCCTCTTGCGAGCTCTCTTGCTAGCTTTGCGTCCACCTCCTTGAAACCCTGCTGATTCGACGACGAAACTATTTTTCGCTTCTTCTTCATCTTCTTTGCCTCTTTTCCGCCGACTCCCGACAAAAATGTTAGATTCCTTTGTAACAGTAAAGAAACCATGTTCATCTGGGAGGTTCGTCTTTACAAGCATTTCCCGCTTTTCGGATTCTTCTTCTGCATCAAACTTTGCCATGACATCATCACATATTTCTGATAACTCTTCACGCGATGGAATCTGTGATTTGTACTTCATTATAACTGCATCTATACCCATTAAAGGCTCTTGTACATTATTATTATCGTCATCGTCTTTATCCGCATTTCCATTTTTCTTAGATTCAAGTTGAAATTGATCAATCATCTCGTTTATTTCTAGCTTACTAAGATTTATACCTTGGCCTTCTCCGATGCGCTTGATTGCTTTCTTCATTTGCTTATTTGAAGAGAAGATCACGTGAGCATAGGGTAACCTTGTGCTGTAATCGAAACTATCTGCGAATATGTTAATTCTGCTTTCACTTAAATATTTATTCTGAGATTCTTCAACAACGGCTGGTGCTGAAGCTGTAACGACGTTTTCAACCTTTCCAAACTTGTTCAAAATTTCCGTAAGGACGTAGCGATCAAACGAATGCAAATTAGTGGCATTCGATATTGCATGCAAGTCTCGCTGCATAATCAAGCCCCGAAGACTTAGAGCATTGCATACAAACATCGTGTTACTCGTGTTATTGGTTCCATTTTTATAAACTTGCTGTTCCTTTACGTATATGAATGAACTAAACTCGTCTGCCACACGGATTCGAATTGGCAAATAAGACTTGATAAGCTCAACCTCACGAGTTCGTCCCATTTCTTGATACTATTTGGACGTTGAATCTCAAATCAATTTTTTTATTCCGTCTAGGAGAGCGTTACCCTTGTTGAGAGAGGAAACAAACAGGTCGAACTTAAAGAGACTTCATCTGTTGTAAATTACTTTTTCTTTGAAAACAGAATCATGTTTTTCCGAGTAAATTTGAATGGCTGTGCAATTCTTTTCACTAACCATTTAGACTATGATAGCATGATAGCATGATAGCATGATAGCCCCTATCCCCTATCCTATCTTACGTCTCTCCTCAGGATAAGCCGTTATTTTGGAGCTAATATAGTATATCATACACTGTGCTGTGCCTGTTGCCTGTGCCCTGTGCCCTGTGCCTCCTGCAACCTTCAAGCTACTACATATTTGACTACTTCTATTGAGAGTACCACAACCGACGTTAACATAGAATAGAATATATTAAAAGGGTTGTATTAATAGTATACCCCGGTACCCTTGTAATAGGCTGCATCCGGTCCCATATCGAAAATCCGACCAGACATTGACCATCCGTTTTTTAAACAAGATTTTAAGCATATTGGATTTTACAACAAAAATTTATTAATAAATGTCAAAGGGACAGTATTCATCCGCGGACGAAAGCTCGTCAAGGCGGAGATCGAAGGGTCATTCGTCGTCTGCAGAGGAAGGTTCGTCTTCAAGGAGACGAAGGCGTCGTAATAGATCATCAGGCGGAGGTGGCGGTGGTGGACATACTAGCAACACAGAAGATGAATCTTCGGAGTTATTTGGCGGAAGTAGAAGAAGTAGAGGAAGATGGTTGTTTCCGGACGAGGCGTTGCAAAATGCATTGATTATTTTGAATTTAGTCCTCGCTGCGTCGTGGTTGTTGCTTTATACGTTGATATTTCTCGATCGTTCAGGTATGATGTGAATTATTGTGATACTAATGTTGTTATTGTTATTTTGTAATCGGTTGGAAAGCATTCTGTAGTTGGTAAATTCTGATACATTTTGTTTATTTTCTGTAGGTTATATTTCGCTTCAGCAGATGAAATTTTTAGGATATTCAGTACCGACGCCCAAACTTTGTTCAGATGGCATAACGCATGGTTACACGGACTGGTCGAGCTTGCGCACTGCAGTTCAGGCCACGTCTATGCCTAATCGCAATGACGATGATATGGCGTCGGTTCCTTTTGTAATATGCTCTCATACTACACTAACTGGAGGCTGGCGTGATAATGCGCCGATATTTGTCAATGCACCAGATATAGTAATCGAGTGCGGACAGGGAGGGACCGGTAAAGGATGTATCGTTGATAGAGGCGGGTCGCATATGTCTTTCGGTAAGTTAATTGAGCTAGAGTTTTGTTTGCTATAAATTATTCATTCTAATACGATGAAAATTTAAGGGCCATATGCTAGGGGTATAGTCATTCGTGGTATAACGTTCCGTGGGGCAAGGACAACGTCACAAGTGTTTTATTACGATGATGCAGAAGTCACCTTTGAGGACTGTAGTTGGGAAGAAAATGGTTCTATAGGTCGCACAGGTGCAGTAGTCGATATAAATTCAGTCAGGTAAGTACTTTGTCTAATTAAATTTATTAATTACCCAACGTAGACATTTCTTAATAAACTTCTTCTTCTTCTTCTGCAGCACGGTTTACTTTAACCGGTGCGACGCTTCCGAAGCAAAACAAATTCAAAGGCAAAATACGAAGTTTGGTGGAAGTTTCGGATCTTCAATATCTATTCGAAAGTGAGGTAGGATTAATGGCGACCTGATGATCGCGTTCTACTGTGGAGTTTCCTAAATATGAACCTTGACTATGCTCGCATTAGCAATCTCCTAGTTGTGCATTCCATAATATCTTAAGTCGTAGTAATGGTAGTTTCAAACGCGATATCAACTTGACTGGAAATTGAAATTTTTTGTTTCCAAACATGAATGAAACGAAAACAAGAGAAGAGACTTTGAATTGTTTCGTTGGGTTGGGGATGATGTTGAGGAAACCTAGTAATTTTGTGATGTGTCGGCATTAAGTGCCAAACTTTGGCTAGCGTCACGATATTCTTCAAATCGTCCTTGGGATTAAAGCCATCGATCACCAGGATAGTATAATATTGGTAAAAGTCAATATCAGAATTATAACAAGATCTGTTACCATATCATATACAGTATCATCGATGTTGTGCCAAAGAAATTTGGGGAGTATACTTGCTTGTACTTTGCGCTGTTGGGTTGTAGAATCTCGCAACATCACAAACTAATGAACCACCCTCACCCATCCGTTTCATCCTCTTTCGAAACTTTAACCATCAAATGACAGTTAACGACACCACAGAGAAGGAGATCTCAAACTATGGATATAGTCTAGCCCTCCTCTTTCACACCGTTCAATCTTATGTATTTTGGATTATCCAATCTTCCTTCCTTCGAAATCTATTTTAGCCCAGAGAGAAGACACGTCAAGAACCAATTTTGCTTCATGTTTTTCATGTGTAGATCTACGTAGATCTATTAATACAAGCATCTCAATCTCAACAACGCCAACACGAGACACGACAACCGCAACATCCTCACAGTCTTATCTCTGAACTCTGACATCTAAACTTGCCACAAATTGTATAATTGATCTACTTTCATTTTCATCATTATTACCAAACCTATATACACAGAATGCCACTTGTTCAATTCGCAAGAAGTAGATTATCAGTGGCAAGAAACAATCTTACTCGTCAACTTCTCCATCGTAAACCAAACAATGTACCACGACAATTTTCCTGTTCTCCGATGACGGATTACCTTTACACCTTTCCAAAAATGAGCTCGGGTTTGGGTTTCAATATCAATGACGACCAGTGTCATTACATGGCATCGGCTTGGAAGCGATCGTTTTCATCTGCTGCTCAGGAAAATCGTGAGGATGATTCTCTACAGTTGTTTGAGAAAGTATTGATAGCCAATCGAGGTGAAATTGCCTGTAGAATTATAAAGACGTGTAAGAGGTTGGGCATACGGACTGTGGCAGTATACAGTACGGCTGATTCGCGTGCCTTGCATGTGCAAATGGCGGATGAGGCTATATGTTTGGGTCCGGCACCGTCGTTGGAGAGTTATTTGAATATTGATAAGTTGTGCATAGCGATTGAACAGTCGGGGGCACAAGGTGTGGCGCCAGGTTATGGATTTTTATCGGAAAATGCTGAATTTTCACGAAGAGTGAATGAGATGGGTGTTGCTTTTATTGGTCCCCCGGCATCGGCGATTGAAGCTATGGGTGATAAAATCACAAGCAAGCAAATTGCGAAGGATACTGGTGTGAATGTTATTCCAGGATTTCAAGGCGTTGTAAATGACGAAGAACACGCCCTAAAACTCGCCAATGAAATTGGTTATCCCGTTATTCTAAAGGCGGCATCTGGTGGTGGAGGTAAAGGTATTCGTGTGTGTTATGATGAGGCAGGCACTCGAGAAGGATTTGTATTATCTACAGCCGAAGCAGCACAAAGCTTTGGGGATGACCGGTTGCTAATAGAAAGATTTGTTGAAAATCCACATCATATTGAGTTTCAAATCGTTGCTGCTACCAATAACGACCTTACAGAAGTGCTTGTTTTTCCTGAAAGGTACGTCAATGGTATGTATGCCGCTACTATATATTTTCCACATTTACGATGTCATCTTTTTCTTTGATATCTAGGGAGTGCTCCATTCAACGCCGAAACCAAAAAGTGCTGGAGGAATCTCCGTCGCTAATACTGAATTCGGCAACGAGGAGAGAAATGAGTCGACAGTCGGAGCTATTAGCAAAAGCTGTGGGCTATGAGAGTGCTGGAACGATCGAATTTCTTGTGGAGGGTAAAACACCTACATCAGAAGATGCTGTACAACCATTTTTCTTTCTAGAGATGAATACTCGTCTGCAGGTTGAACATCCAATGTATGTTTTTAACTTATATATACTTTATATGTTTTAATATCATTTCATTACTAAATTTTGCACCAATTCACTACGTTTAGAACGGAAATGGTTACTTCCATTGACTTGGTAGAGCAGATGCTTCGGGTAAGCTCAGCTTCGTATTTTGGCACACATCCTAGAGAAACTACAATTCTTTCAGAACCGCTTCTGACTGCAATGCATGAAAGTGTAGAAGGTGTTGTTCCCTTCAAAGGATGGGCATTGGAAGCGCGTGTCTATGCCGAAGATCCACTCCATGAATTTCTCCCAAGTACAGGTCCTTTATTGAGCTACGAAGAACCTACAACTGCCCAAGTTTCAAGAGATATGGGTGGAGATTCATCAGTCACTGTGAGGCTTGATAGTGGAGTAAGTCTAGGTACCAATATAACCATGTTCTATGATCCAATGATTTCAAAGCTAGTCACTTATGCGGATGCGATGGATTCGAATAAAACTGCCCGAATAAAGTCTATCGATGCAATGGTACATGCTTTACGTCGCTATGTCATATCTGGTGTGCAACATAACACCTCATTTCTTCATCACGTCTTGAATAAAGGAGATCATTCCGCGTCGAAGGCGTTTCGTGAAGGTCAGACACCCACCAGCTTCATTGAGACACATTACAAAGATGGTTTTCGTGAATCTTGTCTACCTATTTTCAATGAAATAGAAAATAATGTTCCGCTGCTCTCAAAAGAAGTTTTTGCCTTAGGCATTGCCAGTACGCTTTATGCGTGCATGGACTCTGCAGCCAGTATCAGCGATATATTGCAGGACAAACCCTCGAAAGATTTTTTCTTGGCGATCGGTGGATTTTTTGGAACACCTATAAAACTAACTTTATTTGCCAATGGAAGTGCTACAATTGTTGATGGCACCACTAGTCTGAGCATTGATAGATTTGACGTTAAAATTGATACAACTGGGAACACTGCAATAACGGAGGTATTTGTCGGGGATACTCTATTTGTTACTCAATTGTTTGAGCGTACACATGATGGTTCAGTCAAAATGCATGTCAACTGTGGGGCTATTTTTGAAGTTTTTGTTCGAGAAAAGGCCGAACACGATAAAGCGTTACTAATGAAGATTCCACCAACTGTTGACACAAGTTTACTTATTCTCTCGCCAATGCCTGGTAAGGTGATGGACATTGCTGTCGAGGTGAGACAATATAATTGATCATATGTCAGATCTTTGTCATGAATTATTTTCTTGATTTTATTTACAGGTCGGCGACCTAGTTGAGCGGGGTCAGGATGTTTGCACCATCGAGGCAATGAAGATGCAGAACATTATCAAATCTCCTAAACGTGGTGTCATTGAAAGCATCGATGTCGAAGTGGGCGCACCTGTGAAAGTAGATGAAGTTCTTCTTTGTTTCGTAGAAGACTAGATTTTCGTTGACGAATATTGATTATCGAGAATATTGCAAAGGGGATGTGCTTCTTCTCACTAGCCTATCCACACTTTACTAAAGCCCAGCCCATGTATTCAAAAGTCCATCAATAATAAATTACCAGAAAAAGATCAGTGCACAATCACTATTTTACTTTACACTTTTTCTACAGTTTCATTTTGATATGGCTACGATAACTTCCGAAATATGTAAAGTGCCAACCAATGAAGACATAACATTAATTACAACTATAATTGAGGACCTCACGGCAGAACTTGAGTTAGCTAAATGTTGTGAGATGAGCCACACAAAAAATAGCATCCTTGCTGAACGAACGTGAAAAACGAATTCACTTTTTAGCTAAATTCTTGCGATGAGCAAGATACTGTGTTTTTCAAGATAACATACGTATTTAGTATTTAGCAAATTGCGCCGTACATGAATGTTTCTAACTAGCTAAATAAAATCTACTTGACTTGAGTAAAGGGTGCAAGCTGAATGCAGAACCAAGCTTTCGCGGCTAATTAGGCATTACTTATTGGCGTCTATCTGCAATCATACGTTGCTCTATGTAGACAAGGATTTATGATTTTATGATTTCATGATTGATTCGGTCATTCGGCTACAATGTAGATCGATGTATTATACATGTAGTATATATATTTTCCAATACTTTACTGCCGTAAAAATTGTATATTACTTGTTTATGAATGCAGGAATTTGCCGAATGTGAATGTTATCTTGAGTCCCTAGGGGGAAAAATGGCAGCAAATATTGAACGAAAAAGACACAGTCCATTAATCTAGCTAAAGATTAGTATACAAGAGCGAAATTATTTCAGTTAAGCAACAGGAACTATCGTTAGTACATTCAGACGTATTAGCGAGCGAAGTTCCTTACTACTGACAATGAGCTGTATGTTCAACGGAATCAGCGGTAGAAAGGCGTAGATTTTTAATAACATCTAGACAGATGCTTTATCTTTGTCGAAAACAATAACATGTTTTCGATATTCGATTATTCTACCTTTGCCAAACCACCGATCCCAAACAATCAAACTACACAGCTACATCGTTTCTATCGTACATTACTATATATACAATATGCACGCTTAGAAGCTTACGATCAAAATAATACAATACATGCTGCACTAACTTTGCATTTGAACTACATACACAAAACCATCTGTCGCTACCGTCACTGCATAGGATAGGCCCGAAAATCCTACTGTAATCCTTTTCAGTTTCTCCTTCGTTCCTTCAAGAATGGTTCCAGTCTCGATTAACATTTGATATAGGACTTTTGCACTCTTAAATATAAACAAGTGTCAAGAAAAATGTTTTGATATAAGTTATCTTGGTAAATAGAAACAGTACCCAAAAGCTCATCCTCACCTCTTCTGTCATTTTTCCACTGCATGACCGTGCAAGTGATCCATCAGAAGCATAAAGTGTCGCAGATCCAATTATATGACTGGGTGCCGAAGCATCCAAATCTACCGGTTGGTTATTATTTTTGCTGCTCGGGCCGCTCATTGGGAAGCACCGGTTGTAACGATATGATTATTTTAGGAAACACCTTTTTTGTCGCTGTGTATGTTCAATGATCAGTTCCTATCTGTTATTTGACACGCAGAAAAGTGTTCTTATGGTTCGTTTCATAGATGTGAGCTCTGTACTATGCTGTTGCCCGTTTGGTGTGCCCCTCGTACGGTGTATATATTATTTTGATAATAGAAAAAGTAGATGGTTGGCACATTGGCACTTGTCGCTTGTGGCTGGCTTGCTTGCGGTACTCGTTTGCTGCTCGGTAGACTTTCGGCACCCGGCACTGGCACCGGTACCCAGTACCCAGTGTGTGTATTCTAAAAAAATGTAAAAAGAACATTCTCAATTAAGAACTATACGAAAATTAAAAAATTCACATACCAAAATCCACACAATCTCAAAACGACCATGAGCATCACAAACGACGTACATGTACCCACAGCGGTAGAAACATCGGTAACCTTTGAGGGAAAAGACCTTACTATACACACCCATCTAACACGCGTTCGCGATGCCGATGGATTTCTAGGAACCATAATGTACATCGGCCACTGCGCCTCGGCCAAGAACACCACCGAGGTATACGCGGGTGTGGCCTGGGATGACGGTTTGAACCGCGGGAAGCATGATGGATCGGCGATTTCACGTAGTACAGGCGAACGTGTGAGGCATTTTTCGTATCCTAAGTCACGTCCTTCCTATAGGAGGTTGGATGGTGAGGAATCGTTGATGTTTCATGGTCCTATGAATACGTACAGTGACGATGGTGGTAACGATCAAAGAGGGCGTGGTGGGTGTTCGTTCATGAGACTCATTCGAAAACAACTCGATTTTGGTATTGAACTGGATGATGATGTGCTCCGTTCGAGGTATGTGAAGGAAAATGATCCATACTTGGTAGCTCCAAACAATATAATTACTGGTGCTACTGTACGAACAAGTCGAGGCGGGACAAAGCCGATTGAGTTCGTGGGAGAGTTGAAGATACGAAAGAAACAACAGTTAGATCGATTGGAAGAAATCTCGTTGAGAAATTTAGGTATTTCTTCAATTTCAGCTGATGGTACTGAGTATGGTCATATTCAAGGCATAGATTTATCAGGGAATTTATTGTATGATTGGAACGAGGTCATGCTCTTGTTGGAGAAGTTTCCATCGCTGGAGGAGCTAAATCTGTCGTCAAATATATTGCGTGATATCGTCAACGATATACCCGACAAAAATGATGATGGTCCAAATAACTTTCTACTTGGAACAAAGTTTCTTCCCCACAAAAGATACAATAATATGAAACGTTTGATTTTGAATTGTTGCGGTATATCCTCCTTCCGCACTCTTGAAATTTTGAACAACTGTTTTCCATTTCTTGAGGAGCTTTGTGCGACTGGAAATAATTTTGCTGATATTGGTATATCAAAAGATACAGTTGGATTCGAAAATGTAAAATTATTAGATTTATCTGATTGCTGCATACCCTCATGGGAAAACGCAAAAAGGTTCAGCAGTTTACCATCACTCGAGTGCCTAATTTTGAATGACAATGGAATCGAAGAATTACGTTTCAAGGGAAACATTGAAGGGCAAAACTTTTTCTTCGGCTCACTCAAATCTTTGCATCTAGTAGGAAACAATATTAGTAATTGGGACAACCTTGAAGATATTACTTTGCTCCCGGTGACTTCGCTTCGTTTTCGAAATAACCCTCTGACAAGGGATATGGGTCAAAGCGAAAGTCGATCTTTACTTATTGCTCGTCTTTCTCGTATATCGTTTTTGAACTCTTCTCCAGTCACTGAAAAAGAAAGAATAGATGCCGAGAGGAAATATATACGCAGTGTCGGGAGAGAATTATTATTATTTGCTAATACAGAAAACGAGGAACGAAGAATTCGTTTGCTTGCTGAAAATCCAAGATTTGAAGAACTTATTGCTAAGCATAAAGATTCGATGATCGCTTTGGGAGCATCGAACGAGGGCAGTATCTTGGCAAACGATACAATCAACATAAAAATTATCTCCATGGCAGCATCAAGCTGCATGATGGAACCGGTACAAAAGAGACTTCCTTGCAGCCTCAAGGTGAATCGGCTAAAAAGTATGTGTGCGCGTATCTTTGAAATCGAATTTGATGACATATCACTGCGTTTTTGCGATCCATCGAAGGTACGAAGATAACATCAAACTTCATTTTTCAACTTTTCTTAAAATCTCACCTTTATTCTGAATGTGCGTAATCATAAGAGAGATTCTCTTCCATCTGAAATAGATGACGATGAAAACACATTGGCTTATTTCGGAATCGTTGATGGGTGTGAGATATTAGTTAATGAACGAGATTTGTTAGAGAAAAACCAGACTGCACATGACAACATCGAAGAACGAATCATCGAACAAGAACTTAGAGGTGACATAATACGTGATGCGATTCAAAGACAAATGGACGTACCAAGAATCTAGGAAATCTCTCATACCTATTTCTCGTCGAGAATAGTCAGAATTCCTTATATTTTTCAACAATACACATGTATGTAAACTAGAATAGAAGAAATTAATACTTCAGCAATGTCAGGCTCAAAGTTACTTTACAATAGGAGCAGTTCGATTGTAGTACACTAACGGACTATACACATGGCATCACGTCTAGTGAAGAGATATAGATAAAAGTTTTTTCATGAATATCTACCACAGTGGGAAATAAGTACAAAACAATTTCAATCCATTGGAAATCCAGTCGAACTACACAGTATAATAGCAACAAAATCTCCCTATTTTAATTTACATGTCAAGATGTTCATGCCATTCATGCACCAACTCGGAGGCCTTCTCATTATCAATACCAGCCCATTTGATTAATCTCTGGCCCTCAGCTTTTCGTTTGACACGATAAAGAACGGCGCCGATCACAACAAATAGTCCTAAGAAACCATTTCCTGTGACGTTGTGCCCGTACAGTATGCATGATATCCCAATACTCATACACACTCGAATGGTCATAATCAGAGCAAAAACTACTGCTCCAAAATTTTTGATCGTGTAAAATATGACTAGCTGCCCAACTGTGGAACAAATCGAGAAGAGGAAAAAATGCATGTGAATTTCCTGATGACGAAGCACAAAGTCCATCGCTGGCCAAAGCTCTTTCGTATGAATAAGCGTTATCAATGACAAGACTGTTGAAAATGCAGAGGTCGCAAATAAAAGTTCTAGCAGGCTCAAGTCCTTATGTCTCGTGAACATCTTACTTTGCCACTGACCGGTAAATGAGTCGAAGAATAGATATAAGCACAGTAGCATGATGCCAGTAAGTGTATGTTCCTCTTTCTCTCCGTATGCATCGTAACCAAAATGAAGGTCATCGGTTGAGGACATAAACAGCGCAATACCACCTCCAATCACAAGTGCAACGATATAATCATAGGTTGGATCTAATTTTAATAGAATTTTCCTTAGCAAGAATATGAGGTATACAACAAGTTCAATGTACCAAACTTACATTCTTTATTTCCTAGCACTTTTCCCATTAACATCACAGGTGCTAATTTAAAGCTTTTAAATAACGTCGTCGCCGGAAACGAGACATAACGCAAAGCTTCATATTGGCACCATGACGAAAGCAAGTTACTCACACTGGGGAAACTGTATTCATAAAGAACGACGCTTCTGGACCTTGATGGCTGAATATAGAGGAGTAATGCTGAAGCCAACAAAAACGTCCAAAATCGATTACTGAAGACAAGCGCATATGAATAAATAAAGTATTCTCCTGTGAGACGTGGGTATCTCCTCGTTAACATTCGTTCCTGCAAAACACCCCAAGTCACAAACGTCAAATTCAACATAAGCGAACAGAAAACAAGCCTCTTCAAAACAACCATCCTAGGCATCTGCTTTTGATCAAATTCGAAATCAAAGCTCACACGCCTCTTTTTCGGAGAGCCAAATGACTTAGAGTTTCCTTGTTGCTCCTCATCAGCACCCATGAGGAGACCTTCCGTCTCAGTAGCGTCAACCTCCTCAGTAACATCTTTCGCAGGTGCACGAAGCGACGGATCTAACGTCTCAGGAAAATACACCCTCGCAATGAGAGTGGTCACGATGACCAAGGCAACGTAGAGTAAAAAGTTTGTACATAGCAAGTAGAGCTCGGCTTCTGCGGAAGGAGAGAAAATCGGTTGAGTATTTCCTTCTTCATCGCCGTTCGTGACACTGGCTACCAATGAACGGTGGAGCTCTGCAATACTAACGAAATCCATCACCTTATATACATATATGTATGTATCTACTAATCGGTGACTTTGTAAGATGTATTTAAAAGGGAGTCGTCAAAAAATGTATTGTTGCTTGGTACGAATAATTGTACTGTATTATTATTGCAAAAGTAATTTGACAATGTTTGCACGATGTTTGGTGTTGGGACTTTTTCGCGCCGCGTGTGTGACCGCGTGTGTGACCGCGTCTCCCCTACGATGAAAAACGAATGAAACTATGCGTGCTCTAACCGTCATCGTAGAATATGAGCTATTTTATTTTTCGAAGAAGTTAGGATACGATTGCACGTAGTATAGTACATATGTGAGAGTGTAAGTTTAGGCGATAAAAGAGTTGAAACAAAATGAAGCAATACTACCGATAATGATCTGGTTTTATGTTCTACGCCATCCCTGCCGACTGCCGGTATATATATATATATATATTCATATAAATGCGTTAAGGAAGAAGTAAAACATCTTGACCACTGAAATATTCATGA
>Ga0209092_10002530_pt1 | contig 16747 bp, 7 predicted proteins | sample FraStrMetagenome_FD_187446 | JGI IMG/M metagenome (GOLD analysis project Ga0209092, IMG submission 187446) | Marine eukaryotic phytoplankton communities from Arctic Ocean - Fram Strait ARC3M Metagenome (SPAdes) (version 2) | ecosystem: Environmental > Aquatic > Marine > Oceanic | place: Fram...
TTCACCTAAGTCTTTTGTGCGGTCATACATTATACTATGGTCAATTAGAGTGAGTAGCAAGGCAATTGGTTGCTGAGTATTGTAAAGGTCAACTTGTGGCATATTTACATCATCTAGAAACACAACAAGGTCTTTCCCTCCTATAGGTCCGTATCTTCGACCCATTCGTTTTTCAATACACGATTCAAGACTAGCTTGGACGTCATTTGATGATGTTCGAGACGACAAATTAAAACAGGAAATATCAAAACTTGTTGGAGATAATTTTGACAGATAATTATTGATCATAATGGTTTTGCAAGTACCCGTATTTCCTGCTAACAAGACTGGTTTCCTTGCTACAAGACGGTTCAATAAATTTGAGTACAGCTCTGACATTGGTGTAGGTACGATTATTTTGTGGAACTGATCAGACGAATAATCAAAATCTGGTACCTTCATCTCCCAAGACTCCCAACAACATTTTTCTACACAGAAGTACAACGAAAATAATGACCTGTCTTCGGGAAGAGGATATTTGGTAGGAATTTTCCGAAGGTTTAACTCAAAGCGTCCGCGGTTGCTCTCCACAAGTTGAGCGCCGATGCTCCAAAGAACACAGTAAACAAATATGCCTTCAAGTGCAATCATTTTAATGCCACAATTTATCGGAAGAAGATAGGCATCAAGCATACAACATAATTGTTGGCACATCGAAACATCAGTTACTGATAAAACTTGACGTAATTTTTCAGCGCGTATCTCGTCACATAAACCGGTAAATATATAGGAAATTGACGGTTCAGCGTACCGATCAAAAAGTTCTCGTAAAGCAAATTTCTTATCGGCCCATAGTGAGTCATCTGTAGCAGCTCTGCATTCTAACCATCTTTCAAAAAATGGTTTGTAACCAACATTCTTTGGATCGACCCACACCATTCCGCATCGTGATATAGTTGCTGGCGAAGCATATTGAAGATCAAAGACTTCACATATTAGTGAGCAATGGCCTTGAAGACGGATTCTCTCACCGTTTGGTAGAGTAAGCAATCGATTATCATCCATGACTGAGTTTAGATTTTCGACCCACAGTGCATCAATATCGCCATCAAAAACTAACCAGCGTATTTCATTATCTTTTCCTTTCGGTAATGGTGAGTTAGCTTCTCGGAATATTTTACTCAACAATCCGTCCGTCCAATCTCGAGTCAAAGGATCCATATAGCCATATAACTCACACAAGCTTTGTGCTTTTGGGTTTAGGATCTTTACTTTTATATCAACATTTTCCGCTTGTTGCCGAGCATTCGCGAGAGCTGATAAAACAAGAGACTTTCCTCCTCCCGTGGGACCAACTAGCATTGTAGTGTGCCTTACTACCTGGGTTTCATAAAGTTGCAAAACTTTGTTTACTTGGTAGTCATGAACAGAAACATCGCTGCAACATTTGTAACCGTTATCATCAAAATATTTTGAAGCAAATGCTCGCACGTTGTTATTGCCAACTTGTGGACATTTGGCATCTGGGAACAAGTCATCAAGTAATCCCAAAAAGAGCGGGACATCGTCAAAGACGTATTTGGGTAGATTCGCATCACGTAAAATTGTTAACAGGATCACTTCTTCCGCCATATCTGGAAATCTTCTTTTCATGCTGCCTGCCATTATAAGTACCGTTTTCATGGACCGTAAACCAAAATCATAATGATACTGTTGAGAAAGCTGATCTTTGCAAAATTTGTAAAGAACAACCATTTTCTTAGCCAAATACTTCGAGCTGTGAAAGCCTTCAGAGAAAAGTATGTTCTCAGCAATAGCTTGAAAATCGGGAACGATCATTGTTACAGGTCGAAACAAAGCTTTCAAACTTTCAGGCAAGTCTGTTCTTCCAGCATATCCTGGGTTCATAGTAATGAAAACACCACTTGTTGGGTAACCTTCTCGCCTTCTAATACGTATTGCGAAACCTGCACCCAAATCAACTTGATCTAATCCAGATACAAGTCCGTTTTGTATCGATTTCAATTGAGACGAGACCACGCTAAGAACCTCAATATTAATTCTGTTGAACTCGTCGAAGCAACCCCAAGCTCCACTTTGATACAAACCTGAAAAGATCGACCTCATTGCCTTGAAATCTAATCCTTCTCCGCAATTAATCACAAAACAAGGCAAGGCAAGCGACTTTGCAAGATCTTTAACAGTTTCAGTCTTTATCGCGTTTGATTTGTAAACAAAAACATAAAATTAGCTCTATCTACCAATAATATTGAATGTTGAGGAATATAGTGCATAACTGCATTTGCCACCACAACTTTGCTATTTCAGGTCCAACATGTGCGCCTTGTATTTTCAGAAATACGGAAAGGCTGAAAGTTGTGAAGATCGAATATACGAAGTTATAAATATTCGTCTAAATAAATGTAGATTTTTGATCTTTTGCAAAGTCGTATGTGACAGCTCAAGCAGATGGAGCAACATACCCACCGACTTACTTACCTTTCCTGTACCTGCGGGCCCTATAGGAGCACCGCCTAGATTGAAAATTAGCGCTTGAGTTAAGGTCATGTAACATCTATCGGTGAGCGGAGTAATTACAAGTCTTCCCGTGAGACCCATGTATTCATATCCATATCGAAAAGCGCCAGTGCATTGCTTCACGAGAATATCGTCCTCATCTCTGTCCCAATAAAATCTGAGTTGCGACTCCCATTCAAAACCCGCAGGATACTCAACGGATTCTTTGACAAAATTTGATACAATATCTCTTGCGTGGACATCTATTATGAGCAGAGTATTGACTTTTTTGCGTGTTACGATATCAATGTTGGATCTGACCATGTCTACCATATCTTCAAGTTCCTTATTCAACTTTACTTCTATTTGACGCATGGCGTGCTTGTTACCGTCTTTTATCAATGAAAAAGCATCTTCTACATACCACGTCCACCATGTTTGAGAAGAACATACAGAATTCATTCCTAACGTGGTAGAATCAGATAGCCACTGAAGACGTTCGCGTTGTGCATACATGAATATTGACTTTTTTGTATCCAACCATAACGTCTGGTGCATCTGACCTTCAACAATATTCATCCAAACTTCAGCTTGTCCCACGCCGGACACCGATTCTATGAAAGACGAACGCTCTCCCTCTGCAGATGTAAGACCATCAATGTATCCGTATTCATTAAATGTTAGTGATTTAATATGTTCAAACATTTTCGATATGTGCAAATTGATGAACTTTGGATTGAAAGAGCCAAGAATACTCAGTAACTCTTCGTCAGATATGAAATAAAAGCGCGAAAAGATGTTTCGTTTTGAATTTAAATAGTGGGATAATTGCTTTTGACATATATCCATCCCCGACAAGATGTTTTCCAAAGATTGAAGACGTCCGTTTAGGCAACAAGATCTCATGACATTTGAATCTTCTGCTGTTTTCTCCATGATTAATTCAAAGGTTCTGCTCTCTTTATCAAAGTGCTTAGCTTCGCTAGGGAGCTGCTTTCTTAAATCTTTTGCACTTACAAATATACTTCTAAGGTAGAGCCATTTTTGCTGTACTGTCACCCACACCGTTATGCAATCATTTATTGTATGAAAATTTCTTTCAAGAACTCTCAGTTTTTCTAAATACCTCTCAGCGAAGCGTGAATTGGTCAGGGCTTGTATACATAACAAATGATCGTCCAGCATGAGTATAATTTCGTCAGTTGAACGCAAAATGTAAAAGGGGCAATCCAAGTTTTTGTCAATCAATTTGAGATCGAACTTTAGTTGCGCCCAAACGCTGTCTAATTCTAATAATTTTGTTTCAATTTTCAACTCTTGAGTAGCTTCGTTTACTATACCAACAACTTCATTTGCGACACTCCCCAAATTCATGGAAAAAAGATCTTCAAGGTTAATTGAGGCTGAAGAGATATGTGATTTCGTTACATTTCCAAGCTTTTCCCAATGTCTTGGCTGCATCGCTTGTGTCTTCAACATTTCAACAAGTGGCAAAGCTGACTTAAAATCAATCAAATGTTTTTGGATAACTTCAATGAGAAAGGAGCTCCTCGGAGTTTCAAAAGCATGCAGTCGCTTTTCAAACAGGTCGAGTGAATCATTTAAACTTCTGCAATTAAATTTTTCCAAGCTGATTTCTGAAATTTCATCGACGTATTTTCTGAAAGAATCGTAAAAATTATATATTGGTGCTATCCGACATATCTCTTCTTGTATATTCAACAAATCAGTATAGCTATAATGTGGTAGAGAAAATAACTTTTCAGAGCAACGCAAGTCATCTTGTTTACTTTTCAAAGTTTCCAAAGTTTTTTGCCATAATTGGAGCATTTGACTACCTTCGTCTAATCTCACCACGGAAGCCGGCCCCTCATTAAGCAATCTCTGCCTTTCCTTAGACAAAAGTAAAAGGAATTCTTCAACTTCATCCGCAATCTCACCACGAAATTGGTTTTTCATAACTGCCACCCGAATTTCCTTTGTTTTGCTCAGAATGTAAAGATCCTGAATATTTGCACTCTTCGCGTAGCAGAGTTCTTCGGGAGAAATGCTAACTTGATGCTCGACTAGTGCTTCATAAATATGCTTTATTTCTAGTTCCAATAATTCAAAATGCATCTTTTCCCGGATTGTTTTCGATATCCCAAAAAGAAGCACTTTTAGACTGTCGAGATCAATCGGGTGGGTGGCAAGAGTGTCATTCAAATTCTGTATTTCCGTTCTATAACCAGCCAACTTCCTCTGTCCGACTGTGTGGAACACTTCACTGAAATCAACCTTCCATCGATGCGCGTAGTTCTCCAATGACTTCGCCACTTCCGTAAAGTCAGCAAAAATGCAGCCAATTTGATGATATAAAGGTGGATAACAAATGCGATCCCTGCGAGCACGGAAGGCTTTATAGTCGCAGCGTAGATCCTGAAGCGCAAGCCTAATAGAATCGTAATGGATTAATTTCGAGTTGAAAAAATTGCAATCAGGAGTAGATTCAAGCAGACGTTTCATTTGTAATCTTTGTTTTCTATCCGAGAGACAAAGGTTTACATCAAATGTCTTCCACTTGTTGTACACAGATAATACCGTCTTCTCTATGTTTAAGATATCATTCAAAAGTAAATCGGAAAGAGACTTAATGAATACATTTTTCTCTATATCGTCGTAATGAGTAAAAGTTTGTAAATCAAAGTCCGGTGTACTAGAATTGTCAATTTCTATGCATGTTCCCCTCATCCATCTCGGAAAGGCCTTAGCGATGCCAAATATTTCTCGAGAGCACGTGATCATGTATTTTTTAATATCAGAAATTGACGGATGACTGAACATAGTTCCCTTATCGTCTATGAAAGCTTTGCATGTGTATTTTAATGCGGTTGGTGTTTGAAAATTCTTTGACAAAACCAGTGAGGAACGGACGATAACCTTTAGTAGTGCATTTTGCACCTTCTTTTCTATATAGAAATAACAAGGTCTCAAAGGTAGTGCCGCCTTTGTGTTGGATTCAAACAAGTCCATCTCTAGCTTTTGCAATATAGGCTGGACTCCTCGTTGTTTTGTACGCAGCTCAGAAGCTAGCGCTTTGCATTTAATGCTTATAAAATCGAAGGGATTTTCAACATAATTTGGTAAATTTTCGACATCGCTTTCCAAAGATAAACCATCAATTTCCATACTTCGTATAATGTCGTTTATTGACATCAAGTGTTTGCGAGCTTCTTTCTGTTTAACCCGAAAAGTCTCTAGAGCGGCCCTACATTTGCATACGAAGCTTGAAATGAGGAGAGAATTCCAAGTAATGCCTTGGCATCCAGCATCAAATTCTGTTTGAATTTTCTTTACATGAAATTGAAGCATCGATTTTTCAACAAAAGATAATGAGGATAGCAAAGTAGTGCAATCAGAGATAACATTATCAACTTCTCTAGCAGTTCTATTGACGCAAAGGGTATTTACGTAAGATATTAAATATTTTCATTTTTTTCAATACAAAAGTACTCACTTTATCAACCTTTCCTCCTGAAGCGCAATATTCAGTATTTCCTTCGGTACAGCAAACCCCATCGCGCTGAATCGTTCCGTCTCTCTGATACAGTGAACAATTTTTTGTGAAAAGTTACTCCTGTATTGATGACTTTGTAGACTACATTTCAAACATTCTGCATCATTTTTCATCGAAACACACGATAAATCTTTCGCTGATTTGATAATTGCCTCCTTGAGGTAGGCCTGAACCTGAATACAGTCATCTTCCAACCAAGATTTATGCATATCACTGACATAGGTGTCAATTTTGTTTGCAAAAGATAAATACCGTCTTTTTACTGTTTTGCCAAATCCTGAAACCAACAATCCGTCTTTCGAGCGAAATTGTAGGATGGGCGACTTCGCTTGTCTGTATAAGTTAAGTGCCCAAGATATGGCACCTGCCTTCCGAGGCCAATGCTCATCACACACAGCATCTGGATTATTATGGTTTGATTCAAATATATTACTGATTTCACTGAGCTCCCTATCGTACCGTTTTAACACGTCCAAGTATCTCTCCTCAAGCAATTCTCGAAGTAAAGGCCTCCTTGCGACGGAAACCTTCGTGGCAAAGGATTCTAAAAGAACAAACGCCTCCTTGGATGACGATCGCAATGATGTAAAAGACGAAACGATGAAATCAACGATTTTCTCTTCTATTTTCCTGGCATATCGGCAAAAGTCTTCTACAATTATTTGCCACGCTTTCCTATTATCTAGTTCACACGGATCAAAGCTCGTGTTTGCAATGAAATTTGTGGCGTTTGCAAGAATTTCTTCGACTGATTTGTATTCTTCAGATTCACCTGTAATACTAACCAATTCTGGACTGACGAAGGCTCTGAATGCTTCAATGGTTTCAATTATATCTAAAAAGTCGTTGCACACGGAAGATATATGAGTACTTGTTTTAAAAATTTTTTTTTGGTCAAACTCCCATCTACGAGAACTAGACACGTCAATTTCAATCGATTTTTTTGTCTTCATAAAATACTGGTACCAATAATCGAGAACTTCAATTGCTACCATCAATTTCGATTTACTCTCATTCAAATTACAAGACAAAAGCTTCACGAAACAAATATGTTCAGAAACTCGGGATGTAATCTGGTTAGAAATCTTCTGAAGTAAAGGGAGCATTCTGTCCTCGCGGTTGTATCCGTGTCTTGAAAGAATCCAAACCATACGAAGCGAACCAAACAACGATGAAATCACGGATGGCAAAGATTCAAAGGGGGATGCACGTAATGAAAGGAAGTGACGCTCTAACGTCGACAAAAATTTAGAATTGTCGCAAGCTTCTTCCGTTAGTTCGGAAAGTTGCGAAACTCTAGCCGAGAGCATTGGCGATATTGCCTTACATTTAGAACACAGTATGCTCATACACCATCTTACATCATTCTTATCAAGTTGTTCTTTAAGGCATTCAAGTTGTGTGCGTTGTCGTTGCCAAAAAGTAACCTCTGATAGTGGATCTCTCCCTCTTGGTCTTCTTTCTCGGCAACTCTCAAGAACATTAGTAAGCACTTTTATCCATGACTCCGCACTGGATACAATTTCTTCCGTAAGACCTGAATTTTCGGAACTAGTAAAACGGTCGATATCACTTCCCATATCAGGAAGAGTGGGAATGTTAAGAATTATTCCATCTTTCATCTGGTCGTATGATCGTTTCAATGCCGAGCACATTGTGTAACCTTGCGTTATCGGAACATTTATGGAGTATACCGACGAAATTCTAGCATTTTTGTGAACACCTCTCTTGAGAAGTGGCAAAAGGATGTCATTTACCACCAGCATTGTGTTAATTGCAGATGAACTGCAATAATTCTGATATTCATAGCCCAACTGAATACTATCTCCCTCCTTCCTGACGAAATAAAAATATCTTTTGATAGGGGGACATCCCTCCATCTGAGTCTTTGCGCTCGTATATGTGATCATCGAATCATAATTAATGCATTTTCCATCCGATTTCCCTGCCAACAATACAATCCTTTCCATCCACTCATCCACATGATATTTTGCGCCTTCGTTGTTATCACTTCCCATATTCTCGTTCTCGACGGCTTTCTAAACAAAAGTTGCAAGGTTTTCGCAAAACAAGTTTTCGTCACGATTAACATGTAAACACGTTCCTGGAGGAGCCACGAGAACAAGAGCGTCCGTATTCAAAAAAAATCTCTAATTTTCCGTAAACTTTTCTCCCGTAATACCTTAAAATTTACCGGTGGAAATATATGTGGTTGTATTCAATAATACACATATTTTAATACATACCCATGTACAGAGTTAGGATGTTAGGATTCGCTTTACGAGTATCGGTACAACTTACGAAGTTCAGTCAATAGTACACAATTTCTAAGTTTGCACGCATCACACTACCATAACATATCCAAGGATACAAACTACAACTCGGCATTTCAATATAGTCGAGATTAGAGCTCTTTCTTATTGTATCCAATTAGAGAAGATATAAAGGAATTACTAGTAGATTAGATTAGACTTACAGGAGAGAGATCGTGAAACCCAAACAGATAACGAAGCAGAATGTAGAATGTATCACGAACACGGCTCAGTTCAGTGCACCAGGTTACCATAGTTTGTAACAATAGCAGCACGGACCGCCACAGTTCCTTGTAAAACATGCCATGGTATCACGCTCCTCATCAACCTTTGCTACCATAGTATCTCCCTTGATATTCCGATAAGTACCTCTTCCTTCCAAAAGGCATAAGCAGACACAACACATAAACGGGATTGTACTGAACGGAAAACACATGCATCCGTCTCCACTTTCTACCTGACAACCAACACCAACCGGTAACCCATTCAAGAACCCTTTGGCGCATTTGTAAACGTAGCAGCCACTTCTGGAAATTTGAGCGTCCCTCGGCAGGGCACTAGCGTAAGCCTCTGCTTCCTGTTCTGTGATTTGCCCGCATTCTCTCACAATCTTAACGACAGTGGGGGGATTGATGGACTGAAACTCAAAGCGTGTGTCGCTTTCCATATTTGCAGATGAATTTTACTTCGAAGTAATTATGTTGTCCTACATCTACAATATTGTGGGACTGTCTGTAGGTTGTGGGACTGATCTGCATGTCTATTTCGAAGTACGACTCGTAATCGTAACTCGTATTGACGTGAAATAGCGTAATCATGTACGTACGTATCATCCATTCTCGAAGTTCGGTTGCATCGGGGTAAGTGACTAATATAGCTCTCTATTCAAACCGTTTTCTTTGGAACGGACACTTCGAATTTTGTACTTCGAAGGTTTTGGATGAATGTGATTTTACAAGCCATGCCATTCACAAGTAACATTATTAATTCACATTTCTCGAACACAATGCCCATCACAGAAGCAGCTCGCCTCACCAAATTCAAAGCATGTCTTCGCACGACGCTGGAACGGTCCAAGAAAGAGGTCAATGTAACGGACATCATTCGCGAATGCTACGCCGTCGAGGAACTCATGCAACTTCGAAACAAAAATCATTACGAAGGTGATAATGATAATAAAAATAATACCGAGCAGCTTCTTATAGATCTTCTCGAAGGAATGCTAGAAAGTGTGAACGAAAAGATATGGAACGAATTTGAAGATGTAATTACAGCATATAGATTAAATGAATCATTTCTGGAACTCGACAGGCATGTAGATCGAATGGAACGGGAGGATCGACGATTGAAGGGAGCGGATGTGAAAAAGAGAAAAATGATTCAGGCTGCGACCGATATGGCTTCATCGTATCCGGAAGGTGTGACTCCATCTGATCTGGCAGCGAGGCAGTCTTATGAGCTTAAGTTGAAGATGAAGCGGGATTTGGAGGATGAAATATTACAGGTTGAGGCAGATATCAAGGATATGCGGCAGGAGGTGAAGTACGGTATTCGAACAATTGATTCCATTGTGCAACAAATGAAAATCTTAGAGGCTGGTATGGCCAGGACTGCGGATATATGTACATATGGAAGCTCTTAAATGTGATAATTTGTTTGTTTAGAGATTTGATTCTTTGGAAATGAAGGTTCTCAAGCGTGACTTTCCCAAAATATCAAGAAGAACCTTTTTTGTTGTTCATTCTAGGTCCCAGAGCTAACCATAAATAGATGATCTTACGAAAGATTGCAGGGTATGATGAAGTTAAAGACGGTCCTGATCAATTGACAATTACATCAGATCTACACTCTGTTTATAAAATAGTTTCTGGAAACAGGTTCACGATCAAAAAACTTTGTTTCTCAACTATCGAGATGATCGAGTAGAATACTTTTTCTATTAGAAATGCAGTGATCTCCGCTAGTTTTCACTAACTCTCTAGATATGGACGATGAAAGGTATGCATACGACATACGACATACACCGGTGCGACAATTTTCACGTTTATAATACAGACAAGTGACCAAAATTTAAACCAAGTTAGATGTATACCTTGAATAATTCAAGTAGAACTTTTGAGATGGTAAACATAAAAGTTTATAAATCAGAGTTGACGAAAACATTTATTAGGAATAGGTTACTCTAATTGGCGCCGCTCTATGCTCTACGCTTGAAGTCAACTTTTGTGACATGTGAGTTTCTTTCATTCGGCTAAATTATTTTTATGTTTTTAATCTGATTTTATCATGCGAAGATTTACTTTAACAGTAATTAGGTTTGATCAACACGTGGAAGTTGAAATCGATGTCTTAGAAAAAAGCTCGTAATCATTAGCCACTCTGGTTTACTGGTACCTGGTACCTGGTACCCTGTTACTGGTAATTATTAATAAAATATACATGTAGTATTAATACATCACTTCTTTTTATTTTGTTCGTCTTTCCTCACAAGACAACAAGACCATACATCATGGCGAGGACAGGGAAGAATTATCATCACATTGCCTGTAAATTAATCATTCAGATTATTGTCTCGATTTATGTTCTTCAGCCAAATTGCCATGCCCGATCACCATTGCATTCTTCTGTAAGATCGCTCCTGCAAAGGCGTGCCATTTCTCCTTGTGCTTCTTCCACTTCATTGTTCGATGATTATCATCGCCTTCCAATTTTGACCCTTCGAGGAGGATCTGATGAATTTATTGATGACTACGATGACGAGTACGATGAAGACGATTACGATGACGACGAATTTTCGGATGATTTCGACATGGAACTGGACGAGGGAGACTTTTTAGAAGATAACACACTGGAACGCATAGCTGAGAGCTGGAGAAAAACTCCACCTTTTACAAAAATGTATCTAAGTGCCTCAGCAACTGCAACTCTGTTCGGATATATTGCAAATAAAAACGAATTTCCTAATTTACTTTCGTTTGACTGGAAACCAACTTTGCGCAATCTGCAACTGTGGCGTCCATTCACGGCATTTTTAAATATTGGACCATTTGGACTAAGTTATCTTATGACAGGACATTTTGTTTGGACATATATGTCGACTCTTGAGCGATTGAATCACGATAAACCTTATGACTTTTGGCTCATGATCGCCTTTGGATGCATAAGCATGGTGGTCGGCTATTCTATCCTCGGATTAAGTCCAAGATTCCTTGGTCATAATCTATCTACCTTTTTCGTATATGTTTGGAGTCGTTACCACGAAGGGCTCGAAGTGAATATGATGGAACTCTTCAATACAAGAGCAGAAACTCTTCCTTGGTTCTTTCTTGCACAAACAGCGTTACTAGAAGGAGAGCTTCCATTGTTGGATATGCTAGGTATAGTATTTGGACATATTTACCACCATTGCAAGACGACCAATGTGATAAGAACGCCTAGAGCAGTAATTGACTGGTACAAGGGGGACTCAAAATACAGTAACATTATTCGGGATAAGTACAAAGTAATATCGTCAGATTTTGAGCTTCAATAGCCGGTAGAGTTAAACATAAAGCTAAACTTCTGCTGCTGCTCTTCTGTGTAGAAAAAATGGGTTTGGTATTTACCTAATTTGAAATTGATGCTAGCGGTTGCTTTGTAAAGGCAGAAAATAGGGATCATCTTACGAGCCGGATAAACTTCTTGACACCGGTGCATATTTTCTTCGCATTCCTGAAGAACTTTTCTTGTGACTCCATCAATTGTTGTCATGACTTGCATCATTGACTTTATGTACTTTTGCTCTTCTTTTAAAAATGCGCACAAACATTACCTTTGCATGAAAAATCCTAGAAGTACGTCCTTGGGCAACTTGCTACTACTCTTCATTCCATCCAATGACTGATGACGGTACAAGAATATAGAGATATGTTAACAATAAAACGCTACAGTTGAAAAATAATAAGTTCAGGGGCCAAATATAGTTTGAAACACGTATTATCTAAAATAAAAATATTAATACAACATAGTTTTGACAAGTAGACACATGAACGAAAAAGTAAATAAGTACATATTCAATGCAGATGTGATCCTTCATAATTTCTTCAAACCTCTGCATAGGCTTCAGAATATGTAATACTGCTCACAGTCGATATCTTATGACGACCAGAGTATGTTGGCGTGTAACTAGGAGTAACAACATTTGGCACTCCCATCGACCTTCTTTCTCGACCATCATCGTCTTCCAATACTTCATTAACTTGTTCATCGATGCGACCTACACCACCACGAGGAGGAGAGCGGGGACTTTCTTGATGCAACTGGTCCAGATGGAAGCTAATATCATTCATATGAGGTAACGAGCTTCCATCATCCATAATAGCATCATCTCCTTCCCTATCATCCTTATCTGCCGGAGTTTTTTTTGATTTGGGCCTGGCAAGACAGTCTTGTCGGTGCCGATCGCAGCATACGTAAATGGCAACCAACGTGCCAATAAAGCCCAGTCCTGCCACAAAACCCACACTCTGACCAAGGATATGATCAGCCGTTCCATCCTGATGATCTTGATGATGTGTGGAGGTAAGGTTAGCAGACGAATCCTCCTCCTCGAGGTTGCGACGAGTACGGAGGAGTCTTGCTTGGGAGCGAACTTCGTTTTTCCTTGATGGTGTCGGTAAGAAATTATCGTGAACGTCGTCGTCCAAGGCAGAGATCATCATTACGCAGCATAAGAAGAGGAGGATGGTAGATTTCACATGCTCCATATTGTGAACGGAAGAGTCAGTTGATAATGGAACGAGAGAGTTTTGTTTTCTTTTGTTTTCTTGATATATTTGCCATGTAATGTCAAATTGTAAATTGTGATCAAAATAACGAAATCGAAATGTAAGTTGTGACAACGGCCTTTGGCCTTGCGCAACCGATTCCGACTTTCAGCTAATTTATTCAATTTTGGCTAATAAAGTCTTTCTCGTCCAGGAATTTCGTGAATCAGGTTTCGGGACTTCGGCTTCGGGATCATGGCGATGGCGGAACGAGAGGACTCTGCTCTGCACTCTAGACCCTACTATATACAAATAATATTCGTATACCGGTACATGTACTTCGAAGTATATATATTAATACCGGTACTTGTGTGACTCACCACTCTCACCACTTCTCACATGTCAAACGTCAACGCCAAACGTCACACCTTACACTCACTAGCGATGGACTAGTTCAGTTTATATTGACAATGCACATATGATTATTAATTAACTAACTTACATATCCAAGTGCTGAAGAGGACGTAACAAGTTTTTGTCAGGTGGCTTTGGTGAATCTTCGTGTAGTTACATTGTTAATTTATTACAAATTAAAAGAAAGAAATTTTTGGAAAAAAAAATGAATCATCGTATGCGACAAATAGTCGTTCATTTTGTTTTCGCAGCATTCACGTGTATAGCGCCATGCCAGTCCTTTCATGTCCATGCACCTTCTCACTTACAAAGAATAAGTGGGGGTTTAGGTCGATATGGGCGTGTACGAACGGTGGTCTACGGTAGAGGACGTCGGGCAGGGACGAAGAAGAAAGGAATAGAGAAAATGAGTGGTAAAAATGTTAAAAAGGGGGACTTGCCCACGAAAATATGTGTGGTATGTCAAAGGCCATTTACATGGAGGAAGAAATGGGAGGTACGCCAATTTACTTTTTTACTTTCGATGTCAATTTGTTTCGGGTGTACTGACCGACATGATTTGCTATTTCAATCTAACTTTTTACTCGCGAAGAGATGCTGGGAAGAGGTGACATGTTGCAGCAAGAAGTGCCAGTCACAACGTCGATCAGGATCAAGATTATGAGGAGAATAAGGTACAACAATAGAAGTTAATGTGCCATATTATACGTTTAGTTGTATAAAGATGAGTTGATGATTGCACAGAAGAAACATAAACCTTTCTAAAACAATTGATGCAAGTATCCCGCACTGTTAAGGCGGAGAGCAAGTTGAGTGCATGTACTGGTGTCACAGATGAAGAAGCACTTTTTCTGAATTTCATAAAGTAGAATTGAAGATTAAAACAAATTACTTTCTCTTTCTTGTGGGAGACGGTAGCGTAAAACTAATTACAGTCTTACGCACACTCTCGTTCTTGACTATTGATGGTTATGGCGAGAATCCCTCTTAGGTATTAAGCATCTTCTCCAACTTCTCTAGTAATTCTTTTGCTTCACTTGCAACTGCAGGATTAGGTGAGTGTTCCACCCTCTCCAGGTTGCTTTTTGCATCCTTCAGTTCAGAGATTTTCCACTCTCTTGTGGCAGCCTTTTCGCTGCGAACTAACCCGACAGCAGCAGTGGCAAGCCGCAATATGCTTTCCTCATGATCAGGATTAAAACTCAACACGTTCTCGGCATATGTCTGTGCCTCATACCAAAACTCTAGGCGAACATAACAGAGGGAAAGAAGGGCGTTGAGAGACAAACGCTCTTCCAGATAGTCAGGATTAAATTTGGTACCATATGTTTCATACAAGCAAAGTGCATCGAGGTAAAGTTTGGCAGCATACTTAAAGTTGTCGTCTCGAAAGGCATCGTTTCCCATTCCCTTCAATTTCAATACTTGGTCAAAGTCTTCATCCGACATTTCCACCTTATCACTTTTTAACGGATCTATAGGACTACGCATCATGATGACGGCTGCCGACAAATCTATTGCATCACGTGAACAACTTGAATCTCCAATGTACGCGACTGCCCCATTTCCAACATTCCGTACGGCAACACTCACCGAATCGTTGTCTCCCACAAAGAACCGCTCTTCAAGAGGAACGCTATTGACATCCAACACCGAATCCGACTTCATCCAAACAGGCCGTACTAACGCTCCAAAGTTTCGAATTACATTTTTACCATTTTTGACACACGGCATAAATTGCATCAATTCATCACTATCTCTGGACAATCGACAAGCGGATGACAACGACCATCGGCAATCAAATAGAAGCTGTAACGTGTCGACTAGATTTGACTGACGTACACTCGTTGACGAGGCTGGCGGTAAGTATCCATACGGAAACACAGCAACACCACCGCTCGCTACAAAGGCCTGAACCACGGATCCCAACGGTCCCAACACCAACAGTTCACTCGCCTCCTTCGTATTGAAATTTAAGAGTATCAGGGCATGAAAAATTCCGCTTTCTATTTTATGAACGCACGACCCTATGCCAATTAATCGCGGCATGTCAGCAGAAGAGTCTGCGTAGTACTCCTCTAACGATCCGTCTTCGTTCGAAAAGGCGGGTTTTGCCACTATCCGAACGGCTTCGATGGCAGAAAAGGAGAGATGCGTCTTCACGGCAGGTGCGAATTTTCGTTCAAAGTTCCCGCTGGAAGAGCAACCTTCGATGAGCAGGATTTGCTTGTTCGCCGGTGCTGATGAGGAGGGGGACGCAGAATACATGATTGTGTTTAGTTTCTTTTAATAATATCAGTTATTTCTTTTTTTTGGAATGGTACGAAAGAAATAACAAGGTGCCGTTGACTGCAGTACATTATTACTTGAAATATGTGTTGTGTTGTGCGTCCTATAAATTGCGAATGCGTGAATATTGCCATGTGATGTGCGTTTTGCGAATCTTTGTTGTATGCGTAGATACATTAAATTATATATACTATTTTTGCACCTTGATGTCGACATCGATCTCTTAGTGAAGTGGTTATCACCCAACACTTTGAATGTTGAATCAGGAGTTCGAATCTCCTAGAGATCATTTTGCAAAAAATTCAGGTGAAACTTTTTTTAATTTTTAAAATAATCATGCCTAATGGCTAATGGCTAATGGCTAATGGCTAATGTCGAATCGATTTCGTTGGGAAGGAGGTGCAGGACTTGGACTTCTGAAAAGTGACAATTTTTTAATTTTTAAAATAATCATGCCTAATGGCTAATTAATAGCGTCATCTTGTTTGTATCTTTTCAACAATAACTTGGTACTTCGTGTGCTTTACCGTTCTCCCACTCTGGAGTCTTAGCCTTATTCAACATATTCATTAGCTTCTGCAATTCCACGGGTCAAAGGCCGCACGGCTAAGGCGATCCGCGTACTGGAGAGACTGACTAGAGCATATGCTCGAATCAAGGTGGGAGAGCAAGCTGGTTGGAAGCAGGCTCGATCATGTGAAACCACCCGGGAAGGGTTTTTAGTGGTTGAGGTGCGACTGAAAGAATGTCGACCAAGTCCCGCAGTATCACTCGAAGGAATAGGTGAGGAGTGATCCCTATAGTTGTTAGTAAAGATAATACAGGAGGTCATTGTGAGGAGCTAAATGACATGCATCAACGTCACGTAGACGAGGAGAAGAACATGGATAAATCTGAACCACAGAATAAAGGAGTTACGTGGGCAGATATCGTTA
>Ga0209092_10002532_pt1 | contig 16742 bp, 16 predicted proteins | sample FraStrMetagenome_FD_187446 | JGI IMG/M metagenome (GOLD analysis project Ga0209092, IMG submission 187446) | Marine eukaryotic phytoplankton communities from Arctic Ocean - Fram Strait ARC3M Metagenome (SPAdes) (version 2) | ecosystem: Environmental > Aquatic > Marine > Oceanic | place: Fram...
TAGCGTATGGAATTACACCAGATTCGTAACGGTCACTTTTAATTCGAGTCCGTTCTGATACAGATTGAGACATTTATTTCTCCTTAAAATAAAAAGGCAATATATAATAGATATTTAACTAATTTAAAAAAATTAGTTCTATCGGTTGCATCTTAGAAGCAACCTTACAACTAAGTATAACATTAGTTTTGCGAACTAAAAATATATTATTGGTTATAATGCCTATAACTTAAAAGAATACTTTTAATTTAAACTTAATATATCTTCATTTAAAGATGAGAAGAATTTCTTTATAATAATAATAAGTAATAATTTTGAAAATTAGTTAATTAAATTTATGACGAATCAATCTAATAAAACTTTAAACACTAATATTAAAAAACTAGTAAATCAACCATATAAATATGGGTTTTCGACAAATGTTGAAAAAGAAACCTTTGAAAAAGGTCTAAATGAAAAAGTCATTCGGTTAATTTCAGAAAAGAAAAATGAACCTGAATTTTTGCTGAATTTTCGTTTAAAAGCTTATAAAAAATGGAAAGAGATGAAGTGCCCTGAATGGGCACAATTAAAATTTTCGGAAAGTAACTATCAAGATATAATTTATTATTCAGCGCCAAAATCGAAGAAAAAATTAAATAGTTTAGATGAAGTCGATCCAGAAATATTAAAAACATTTGAAAAGTTAGGAATTTCGTTAACAGAACAAAAACGATTAACAAATGTTGCTGTAGACGCGGTTTTTGATAGTGTTTCTATCGGCACCACATTTAAAGAAGAACTAGCTGAATATGGAGTAATTTTTTCATCTATTTCGGAAGCCGTTCATGATTATCCTGATTTGATTGAAAAATATTTAGGAACTGTTGTGCCAATAGGGGATAATTATTTTACAGCATTAAATTCTGCTGTTTTTACGGATGGATCTTTTTGTTATATTCCAAAAGGGGTAAAATGTCCTTTAGATTTATCGACTTATTTTAGAATAAATGATCAAAATTCCGGTCAATTTGAACGTACACTAATTATTGCCGAAGAAAATAGTCAAGTAAGTTATTTAGAAGGTTGTACAGCTCCCCAGTATGATGAAAATCAATTACATGCAGCTGTTGTAGAATTAATTGCGTTAGAGAATGCAAATATTAAGTATTCAACAGTTCAGAATTGGTATTCTGGGGATGAACAAGGAAAAGGTGGAATATTAAATTTTGTAACAAAACGCGGATTATGTGTTGGAAAAAATTCGAAAATTTCTTGGACACAAGTAGAAACAGGTTCTTCAATAACTTGGAAATATCCGGGCTGCGTTTTAATAGGAGAAAATTCTCAAGGAGAATTTTATTCTGTTGCATTAACAAATAATTACCAGCAGACTGATACAGGAAGTAAGATGATTCATGTTGGAAAAAATACTCGTAGTCGTATTGTATCAAAAGGAATCTCTGCAGGAAATTCCAAAAATACCTATCGAGGATTGGTAACAGTAAATCGTAAAGCAGTAACGGCAAGAAATTATTCTCAATGTGATTCGTTATTAATTGGAAATTGTTCAAATGCCAATACATTTCCATTTATTTCTGTACAAAATTCAACAAGTAAAATCGAACATGAAGCATCAACTTCAAAAATTGGTGAAGAACAAATATTTTATTTTTTACAACGTGGAATTGCACTAGAAGATGCCGTTAGTTTAATTATCAGTGGTTTTTGTAGTGAAGTGTTTACAGAATTACCCCTAGAATTTTCAGCAGAAGCTGATCGATTATTAAGTTTAAAATTAGAAGGAAGTATTGGATAATGAATAAAGAGATACCAATTTTAGAAATCAAAAATTTAAAAGCCTCTATTAATGATAATGAAATTTTAAAAAATTTAGACTTAACGATTAATCGAGGAGAAATCCATGCCATAATGGGTACAAACGGTTCTGGAAAGAGTACCTTATCTAAAGTACTAGCAGGTCATCCAGCTTATGAAGTAACAGATGGTAAAATTTTATATGAAGGTGAAAGTATTATTGACTTAGAACCAGAAGAACGCTCTCATTTAGGAATATTTTTGGCTTTTCAATACCCAATTGAAATTCCAGGCGTTAGTAATGAAGACTTTTTATATTTATCATATAATTCGAAACTAAAGACATTAGGAAAAGAAGAAATTAGTCCTATCGAATTTTTTAGTATCGTAAGTGAAAAATTAAAAATAGTTGAAATGTCGGCTACATTTTTAAGCCGAAATGTAAATGAAGGATTTTCAGGAGGTGAAAAGAAACGAAATGAAATTCTTCAAATGTTATTGTTGGATTCAAAACTATCAATATTAGATGAAACAGATTCAGGTTTAGATATTGATGCCTTGAAAATTATTTCTAAAGGTATAGGAAGTTTTATGAATGACGATAAAGCTATAATTTTAATTACTCACTATCAACGTCTATTAGATTATGTTAAACCGGATTTTATACATGTAATGCAAGATGGAAAAATAATAAAAACCGGAACAGCTGAATTGGCTAAAGAACTAGAGCAAAAAGGTTATGAATGGTTAAAATTAGAAAAATAAATCTTGAAATAGAGCTTTTAAATAAAAATGAACCTTTTTTTATTTAAAAACACATATAATAACTATTGTTCCTGTATATTTTTTAATATTGGGTAATTTACTAAATTAGTTAAATTATATGTACCCAGATAATTTTTATTCAAGTACGTTTACATTATTAGCGGAAGCAGAAGTTGGAAAACATTTTTACTGGGATATTGCAGGCTTCTTAGTACACGGCCAAGTTTTGGTTGTTATGTGGTTTGTCTTTAGTATCTTATTAACTTTTTCAATTTTAGGAACGCAAAATACTGAACGAATTCCACACGGTTGGCAAAACTTTATGGAAGCGACAGTTGATTACGTTGCCGGAATTGCTAAAGATCAATTAGGTGAAAGTTTTTATAAAGAATGGATACCTTTTATTGGTACATTATTCTTATTTATTTTTGGATGTAACTGGGCAGGTGCAATTATTCCTTGGAAGTTAATTAAACTTCCGGAAGGTGAATTTGCAGCACCAACTAATGACATTAATACAACAGTGGCATTAGCTTTATTAACATCACTTGCATACTTCTATGCAGGTTTAAGTAAAAAAGGGTTAGGATATTTTAAACGTTATATCGAACCAATTCCACTTCTTCTACCAATCAACATTTTAGAAGATTTTACAAAACCGTTATCATTAAGTTTCCGATTATTCGGAAACGTTCTTGCAGATGAATTAACGATTACTGTATTGACATCCTTAGTTCCATTGGTAATTCCATTACCAATTATGATGCTAGGCATCTTCGCGGGTTCAGTACAAGCATTAATTTTCTCAACCTTAGCTGCTGCGTATATCACAGAAGCTCTTGAGTAAATTATTATTAAACTAGATTTTTTCTAAAACTACATCACTTTTTACATTTATTAATTTAAGGTTTATTATGGATAGTATTATTTCTGCTGCGTCTGTTATAGCTGCTGGTTTAGCTATTGGTTTAGCTGCAATTGGTCCTGGTATTGGTCAAGGTAATGCCGCAGGTCAAGCTGTTGAAGGTATTGCTCGTCAGCCTGAAGCAGAAAGCAAAATTCGTGGTACTTTATTATTAAGTTTAGCATTCATGGAAGCGTTAACTATTTACGGTTTAGTAGTAGCATTAGCGTTATTATTTGCTAACCCATTTAACAGTTAATTAAATATTAACTCATCAACTGAATAAATATAGTTGAAAAATATTTCAACCATATTTATTCAAAATTTTTGTAAAACATATAAATTTTATATGGTTAATTTTTCAATCTTAATTTCAAATTCAGAAGTTACTGGGCCGGGTGGATTATTCGATATTAATTTAACTCTACCTTTAGTAGCCATTCAATTTTTATTATTAATGGTTGTTCTGAATATTGTACTATACAGCCCATTATTAGCTGTTATTGCAGAGCGGAATGAATATATTTTAAATAATCTTGCTAAAGCTTCTGAAATGTTAGCTCAAGCAAATGAATTGACAGCTCAATACGAACAAGAATTGAATAATGTACGTAAAGAAGCACAATTAGAAATTACAAATTCACAAAAAATTCATAAAGAGATTTTAGAAATCGAACTAAATATTTCACAAAAGTACATTGATAATTTATTAGATACAATAACAACAGATCTAATGGATAAAAAAACAACAGCTCTAAATAGTTTAGATGCTATTGTTCAATCATTGTGTGTAGAAATTGAAACTAGATTATCGATTTAAATTTTTTGTTAAACGTAATTTGTCTTTTTATAAGCGAATAGTTTAAATAAAAACTCTAAAACATGGAAAATTTTGATCAAATTTTTACATTACTTGCCGAGAACGAAGGTATTACTTTAAACCTTGATATATTAGAAACTGGGCTAATCAACATTGTTGCTTTAGTTGGTATTCTAATTTATGTAGGTCGTGATTTCTTAGGATCTTCATTAGAAGCACGTAAAAGTGATATTGTAACGGGCGTTCAAGACGCTGAAGAACGGTTAAGTGAAGCAAACAAACGTCTAGCTGAAGCTCAAAAACAATTATCTCAAGCTAATGTAGTCATTACTGAAATAAAAAATGAAACAATAGCGACGAAGAAAACTTTACTTCAAGCAGACGCAAATCAATCTAAAAAAGATTTAACAACTCGTTTCAGTAGAGCATTAGCATCTTTCCGTACGAAAGAAAGACAAATATTTTTAGAAGTTAAACAACAGATAATTACATTAGTTTTAAAACGTACAGCAGCTAGAGCTCAAGAAGCATTTGGACAAAAAGAACGTGCAACTGCTTTAATCAATGAAACGATTACGAAAATAGAAGGAGATTTATTATGAGCGCCAATCCATTAGCAGCAAAAATTGCAGCTCCTTATGCGCGTGCATTATATGATTTTTCTGTTGAACAAAACATTATGCATCAGATTACTGCCGATTTCCAAAATTTAGAAGTTTTTTTAAGCAAAACAGAAGATTTTACAGCATACTTAAGTAATCCTCTTGTTAGTGCTGAAAAAAAACGCGAAATTTTAGAAAAAACTTTAAAATCTGAACTAAATACACAAACTTTTAAATTTATACTTGTTCTAGTAGACCGGGACAGAATCAATTTATTAGATTCAGTTATCAATAGTTATCTGCAATTAGTTTATCGTTTAGCTTCAATTAAAATGATTGAAGTATCAACGGCTTTTGCTTTTACAAACAAGCAAAAGAACATGTTAATTAAAAAACTAAAAGAATTAACGAATGCTAGAGAAATTCGATTAGTAATTACTGTAGATTCAAATTTAATTGGTGGATTTTTAATTAAAACAAACTCAAGAGTAATTGATTTTACAATAAAGAATCAATTGCAGAAATTAGCGAGTCATTTAGATAGTGTTTTAGAAATCTAAAAACAACTAAAATCTTTTATTAACTTTTTATCTTAAAAATAATACAATGATAAATATTCGTCCAGACGAAATAAGTAGTATTATCCGCGAACAAATTGAAAAATACGATCAAGATGTTAAAGTAGACAATATTGGTACAGTTTTACAAGTAGGTGACGGTATCGCTCGTGTTTATGGGCTTGATCAAGTAATGAGTGGTGAACTATTAGAATTCGAAGATAAGACAATTGGTATTGCTCTTAACTTAGAAAACGATAACGTTGGTGTTGTTTTAATGGGTACTGGCCGTCAAATTTTAGAAGGTGGTACTGTTAAAGCAACAGGTCAAATCGCTCAAATTCCTGTAGGTGATAAATTCTTAGGTCGTGTAGTAAACCCATTAGCTGCGCCTATTGATGGTAAAGGTGATATCGTTCCTGATGATACACGTTTATTAGAAGCTATGGCTCCTGGTATTATTAGTCGTAAATCAGTATGTGAACCATTACAAACTGGTATTACTTCGATTGATGCTATGATTCCAATTGGCCGAGGTCAACGAGAATTAATTATTGGAGATCGTCAAACCGGTAAAACTTCTATTGCTGTTGATACTATCATTAACCAAAAAACAGAATCTGTTGTTTGTGTATATGTTGGTATTGGTCAAAAAGCTTCAACAGTAGCTCAAGTAGTAAATGTATTAGATGAAAAAGAAGCGATGACTTATACTATCATTGTTTCAGCTAGTGCAAATGATCCAGCTACTTTACAATACATTGCGCCATATGCAGGTGCTGCTTTAGCAGAATATTTCATGTATAAAGGTCAAGCAACATTAGTAATTTATGATGATTTAACGAAACAAGCTATGGCTTATCGTCAAATGTCATTATTATTACGTCGTCCTCCAGGACGTGAAGCTTATCCTGGTGATGTATTCTACTTACACTCGCGTTTATTAGAACGTGCTGCAAAATTAAGTGACGAGTTAGGTGGTGGTAGTATGACTGCTTTACCAATTATCGAAACTCAAGCTAGTGATGTATCAGCATACATTCCAACCAATGTAATTTCTATTACAGATGGACAAATTTTCTTATCGAATGATTTATTCAATTCAGGTATTCGTCCAGCTATTAACGTAGGTATTTCAGTATCACGTGTAGGATCTGCTGCTCAAACAAAAGCTATGAAGAAAGTTGCTGGTAAATTAAAATTAGAGTTAGCGCAATTCGCTGAATTAGAAGCCTTTTCTCAATTCGCTTCAGATTTAGATGAAGCTACTCAAAAACAACTAGCACGTGGTACACGTTTACGTGAAGTATTAAAACAACCACAAAACTCTCCATTATCTGTAGCTCAACAAGTAGCACTTATTTATACAGGTATTAATGGTCATTTAGATGAGTTACCTGTATCAAGTATTAAAAATTACTGTGCTGCTTTATTAACATATTTAGGCACTAGTAGTAATTCATATATTGGTATTGTTACTGATTCAAATCAATTTACAGATGACGCAGAATCTGCGTTATTAGCTGCAATTGAAGAATCAAAAACAGCATTTAAAAACACATTATAATATCAATTTAGTTAAATCTAATATTTAATAGATTTAACTAAATTACTATAATTATTTTAAATAATTTTTATTATCTTCACTTATAATAATATTGTAGCTAGCTATTTCTTATAGTTTAGTTGTAAGAAAGTCAAAAACCATTATTTATATTAAGGAATGAATTACTATGGCATTACCATGGTATCGTGTTCATACTGTTGTTTTAAATGATCCAGGTCGATTAATTGCCGTACACTTAATGCACACAGCATTAGTTGCCGGATGGGCCGGTTCAATGGCATTATATGAACTTGCAGTATTTGATCCTTCAGATCCAGTATTAAATCCAATGTGGCGTCAAGGTATGTTTGTAATGCCTTTCATGACACGTTTAGGGATTACAGATTCTTGGGGTGGTTGGAGTATTACAGGAGAAAGTGTTTCAAATCCTGGTATTTGGAGTTTTGAAGGGGTAGCTTTATCTCATATTATCTTATCAGGTATGTGTTTCTTAGCTGCTATTTGGCACTGGGTATACTGGGATTTAGAATTATTCCGTGATCCACGAACAGGTGAACCTGCTTTAGATTTACCGAAAATTTTCGGTATTCACTTATTCTTATCTGGTTTATTATGTTTCGGTTTCGGTGCTTTCCATGTAACAGGGTTATTTGGTCCTGGTATTTGGGTATCGGATGCATACGGCGTTGCAGGTAAAGTTCAACCCGTAGCACCATCATGGGGCGCAGATGGATTTAATCCTTTTAACCCAGGTGGTATTGCAGCACATCATATCGCTGCAGGTATATTTGGTATCTTTGCAGGTATTTTCCACTTAACTGTACGTCCTCCTCAACGTTTATACAGAGGATTACGAATGGGTAATATTGAAACAGTATTATCAAGTAGTATTTCTGCAGTATTCTTTGCTGCCTTTATTACTTCAGGTACTATGTGGTATGGTGCAGCAGCAACTCCAATTGAATTGTTCGGGCCAACTCGTTACCAATGGGATAGTGGTTACTTCCAACAAGAGATTGAGCGTCAAGTTGAAACATACATCGGTGAAGGTGCGTCAGAGAGTCAAGCTTGGTCACGTATTCCAGATAAACTTGCTTTCTATGATTATATCGGTAATAACCCAGCTAAGGGTGGTTTATTCCGTGCAGGTTCAATGGATAAAGGTGATGGTATTGCTGAAGCTTGGTTAGGACATCCAATTTTCCGTGATAAAGAAGGTCGTGAATTAACAGTTCGAAGAATGCCAGCTTTCTTTGAAACATTCCCAGTTATCTTAGTAGATAAAGATGGTATTATCCGTGCAGATATTCCATTCCGTCGTGCTGAATCAAAATATAGTATTGAGCAAGTTGGTGTAACTGTAGATTTCTATGGTGGTAAATTAAATGGTCAAACGTTTAAAGATGCTCCAACAGTTAAGAAATTTGCACGTAAAGCACAATTAGGTGAAGTTTTTGAATTTGATAGAACAAGTTTAGAATCTGATGGTGTGTTCCGTAGTAGTCCTCGTGGCTGGTACACATTTGGTCACGCTAACTTTGCCTTATTATTCTTCTTTGGTCATTTATGGCATGGTGGTCGTACTATTTTCCGTGATGTATTCACAGGTATTGGTGCGGAAGTTACAGAACAAGTAGAATTTGGTGCATTCCAAAAACTTGGTGACAAATCTACTAAAAAACAAGGTGCAGTTTAATTTAACTCAAACCCTTTGTTTTTTAATTTATTAAAAATTAAACAGGATTAAACAATGGAAGCCTTAGTTTACACATTTTTACTTATCGGGACTTTAATGGTAATTTTCTTTGCAGTTTTCTTCCGGGAATCTCCTAGAATTGTCGGAAAATAAAACCACATTTGTGGTTTTATTTTTTTAATCTTCATGCTCTTCAAATGGATCACGCAAATTTTTTGATGTTGGTCCGAAAGCTGTGTAGATTGAATATGCTGTAATACCTAAAAGTAAACTTGATACAAAAATTACAATAATAGTTGCTGTTTCCATGTTATATAATTATCTAAATTAACGTTTTAGTATTATATAACATGTAATACAAAAATTAATTTATTAAAAATATAAATATTTTTATGGCATTAAGAACAAGATTAGGCGAAATCTTACGCCCCTTAAACGCTGAATATGGTAAAGTTGCTCCAGGCTGGGGAACAACACCGATTATGGGTGTAGTTATGGTAGCATTCTTAGTATTTTTGTTAATTATTTTACAAATTTACAACTCATCTTTAATTATTGAAAACGTTGACGTTGATTGGGCAAATGGTATTTAACATATCATTTAAATAGACATGATTTAAAAGGATTAAAATCCTTTTAAATCATAAAAATTGAAATTAATTTTAAAATCGATATGGATCTTATAAGTCTAGGTTGGGCAGGATTAATGACTATGTTTACATTTTCATTAACTTTAGTAGTTTGGGCCAGAAATGGTTTTTAATTCTTGAAACTTTATAAAAATTTATAACACTTAAAACTTATGGAATTAGTTCTAAAAATTTTCCCATATGCAAATGCTGAAATTGTTACCGCAGCTGTGACTTGTTTCTTTATGACATTATTGGGACTTTCATTAGGCTTTGCATTATTAAAAATTCAAGGTGAATAATAAGTATCTAATAATAATATTTTAAATATTATTATTAGGCTAAAAAATGCTACAATTTTTTATTTAAAAAATATTGACATATATATGTTTTTTTCATCATATATATTTAAAATCGGGACTGACGAGACTCGAACTCGCAACGTCCGCCGTGACAGGGCGGTGCTCTAACCAATTGAACTACAATCCCTTACGAATTTGATTATATCTAGATCTGTGCAGCAATGTCAACTATTTTCTAGTTTAAACTATTAAGGAGAAACAGGGATTCGAACCCTGGGTACAGAAACTGTACGATAGATTAGCAATCTATTGCTTTCGACCACTCAGCCATTTCTCCTAAGTCAGCATGAGTAAAAAGTAAAAATTTTGTAGATGGCTCTGGTGGGATTTGAACCTACGACCTTGGGCTTATGAGTCCCCTGCTCTAACCACTGAGCTACAGAGCCTTACACTACATTTACCTATGTTTATTGTACATGCGATACAGAATTATCGCACTATATATTTAAATTAAAAATATCTCTATAATACTGTATACATGTATTTACTTTCAAGTCTAAATGATATGAATAACTTTTGGAATAATATTTTCCGTTACCCACGATTTTTTATTAGTAGTGTAACTGGACTAATCTTAGTTATATTAACCCCTTTTAAAAATTTATTTAAGATACCTAAACTACGAATATTTTTAATTTTATTTATTATCGTATTTTTTGTAAGCTTATATTTTATTCTTAAAACTATGGTAGGTTTATAAACCATAAAAATTGATTCTGGATTTACTACTAATTTTATTCGTTTAAAAATAAATTCTCACTTATTTCACAAATAGGCAAATTATTTCTTTATATTTAAGTATTAGAGAATGTTTATTTCAACTATTTTAAGTGAGAACAAACAATAATTTTTTATAACTGGGCCGAGTTGGATTTGAACCAACGTAGCGTAACGCAACGGATTTACAATCCGCCCCCTTTAACCACTCGGGCACCGACCCTATATGTTTAATTTTAACAAAAATAAGATGAAAAAACAATAGATTAAAATTTTTTTAATTATTTGAATATTTGACTAGTTAATAGTTAAGTTGTAAAATTTTTAAATTCTAATATTGACGAAGTTCACTAATTTGTATAGTATAGACATATAATATATTAGTGGGTAATTAACTCAGCGGTAGAGTGTCTGCCTTACAAGCAGAAGGTCACAGGTTCAAATCCTGTATTACCCATTTTCACAATTAAAAAATACTTTGTTTCATTTCTTCAATTTATAATATATAATGTTTTTACAGTCAGGGCCTATCGTCTAACGGATTAGGACAGAAACCTTCTAAGTTTCCAATGTAGGTTCGATTCCTACTGGGCCTACTAACAAAAGTACAAGCTGTAACTAATTGAAATTAAAAAATTATTGAAAACAAAATTTCACCGAAAAATATTTTTTTATTAAAAACTAGATTATCATATAAGTAACAATAGTTTCCTTTTCATGAGATTTTTTACTAAAGAAACTTTAATTTTTATATAACTTTTAATGAAACGTTTTAACTTATTAAATATCTTTCTTGTTATTTTAATTACTTTAGCACCAAATAGCGCATTTGCAGATATTGGAGGATTAACAAAATGTAGTGATTCACCAGCATTTGAAAAACGTTTAAACACAAGTGTTAAGAAATTACAACAACGAGTAGCTAAATACGAGGCGGGAACACCACCTGCTTTAGCTTTAGAACAACAAATTGATCGAACAAAAGCTCGTTTTGATAAATATAGTAGATCAGATTTATTATGTGGTACCGATGGATTACCGCATTTAGTTGCAGATGGACGATGGAGTCATGCAGCTGAATTTATCCTTCCAGGATTTGGTTTTATCTATATTTCCGGTTGGATTGGTTGGGTTGGTCGTAAATATTTACGTGCTGTTAGTACAACCAAAAATCCAGCTGAAAGCGAAATTATTATTAATGTTCCATTAGCTTTAAAAATAATGACAACGGGTTATATTTGGCCAGTATCGGCATGGCAGGAATTGATTAGTGGAGATTTAGTGGCATTAGATGAGAATGTAACTGTTTCGCCGCGTTAATTTAAAAAATATTTACTGATTTATAATTATTTATTTTTATGGACAATTTTCAAAAGTATTTATCAACAGCTCCAGTTCTTTTAACAATTTGGTTATCATTTACAGCAGGTTTTATTATTGAAATAAACCGATTTTTCCCAGATATGTTAGGTTTATATTTTTAACAATAAAAAACTAAAAGAACAAAATTTAAAAATTTTGTTCTTTTAGTTTTTTATTATAGAAAATATAGATTAACCATATTTACCCGATGTTGACGCAATTAAGAATGCTGCGTATGTTAAGATAAAACCAACACTGAAGTGTACTAAACCAACTAGACGAGCTTGTACAATTGATAAAGCTACAGGTTTATCTCTCCAACGAATTAAGTTCGCTAATGGTGTTCTTTCATGAGCCCAAACAAGAGTTTCAATTAATTCTTGCCAGTAACCACGCCATGAAATTAAGAACATAAATCCAGTTGCCCAGATTAAATGACCAAATAAGAACATCCATGCCCAGACTGATAAATTATTCATACCGAATGGATTATAACCATTAATTAATGGCGATGAATTTAACCATAAGTAATCACGTAACCAACCCATGATGTAATTTGATGATTCATTGAACTGACCAGGATTACCCGCCCAGATTGTCATATGTTTCCAGTGCCAGTAGAAGGTCACCCAACCAATAGTATTTAACATCCAGAACATTGCAAGATAGAAAGCATCCCATGCTGAGATATCACATGTACCACCTCGACCTGGACCATCACAAGGGAAACTGTAACCAAAATCTTTTTTATCTGGCATTAATTTTGAACCACGTGCATCTAAAGCACCTTTAACTAAAATTAATGTTGTTACATGTAAACCTAATGCAATTGCATGATGTACTAAGAAATCACCAGGACCAATAGTTAAGAATAAATCATTTTTATTATTATTAATAGCATCTAACCAACCTGGTAACCAAACTTGATTACCTGCAACAGTAGCAGGGTTTGTTGATGAAGATAATAAAATATTAAATTGATAAATAGCTTTACCTGAGGCTGCTTGGATATATTCCGCAAATAATGGTTCAAATAAAATTTGTTTCTCTGGTTGTCCAAAAGCTACCACTGTATCATTATGAATATATAACCCTAATGTGTGGAAACCTAAGAATAATGAAGCCCAACTTAAGTGAGAAATAATAGCTTCTTTATGCTCTAACATTCTTGCTAAAACATTATTTTTATTTAACTCTGGGTCATAATCTCGTACAAAGAAAATTGCACCGTGAGCAAATGCACCAACCATTAAGAATCCGGCAATATATTGATGATGTGTGTATAATGCTGCTTCTGTTGTAAAATCTTTCGATAAGAATGCATATGGTGTTAAAGCATACATATGTTGAGCAGTTAATGATGTAGCTACGCCTAAACTTGCTAATGCTAAACCTAATTGCATGTGTAATGAGTTTGTGATAGTCTCAAATAACCCAACATGACCTGCTCCTAATCTACCGCCCGGAGGACGATGTGCATCTAAGATTTCTTTCATATTGTGACCAATACCAAAATTTGTACGGTACATGTGACCAGCAATAATGAAAACAACCGCAATTGCTAATTGGTGATGAGCAATATCAGTTAACCATAATGATTGTGTTTGTGGATGGAAACCACCCAAGAATGTTAAAATAGCGGTACCAGCACCTTCAGATGTTCCATAAATATGTGCTGCACTATCTGGATTTTCAGCATAAACAGTCCAATTACCAGTGAAGAATGGTTCTAAACCAGCTGGATGCGGTGGCGTTGTTAAGAAATTATCCCAACCAACATGTACACCACGCGATGCAGGAATTGCTACGTGTACAAGATGACCTGTCCAAGCCAATGAACTAACACCTAATAAACCTGATAAATGGTGATTTAAACGTGATTCATTATTTTTGAACCATGATAAACTTGGTCGGAATTTTGGTTGTAAATGTAACCAACCTGCAATTAATAATACCGATGATAAAATTAATAAACCAATGGAACCACTATAAAGTTCTTGATTTGTTCTAAATCCAATTGTGTACCACCATTGATATACACCTGAAAAAGCAATATTTACTGGGTAAGTATTACCTTTACTAAATGCTTTTAATGCAGATTCACCAAAGTGAGGATCCCAAATTGCATGAGCAATTGGTTTAACCTTTAATGGATTTTGTACCCATTTTTCAAAGTTTCCTTGCCATGCAACATGAAATAAGTTTCCTGCAGTCCACAAGAAAATAATAGCTAGATGGCCAAAATGAGACGCGAAGATTTTTTGGTATAAATTTTCTTCTGTCATACCATCATGGGCTTCTAAATCATGAGCAGTAGCTATCCCATACCATATTCGGCGTGTTGCTGGATCTTGCGCAAGAGCTTGGCTAAATTTTGGAAATTTAGTTGCCATAACTTTCAGATGCCTATTTATATTATTGATAGTTGTAAGTAGAGAATATAATAAAGTATTTTATAAAAGTATTAGCTGATTGAAATTGAACGAGCAAGGAAGAATGACCACGTAGTCCCAATTCCACCTAATAAATAATGTGCTAAACCAACAGCACGACCTTGTGTAATACTTAACGCACGAGGTTGAATTGTCGGTGCAAAGTTTAATTTATTATGCGCCCATACGATTGATTCAATTAATTCTTGCCAGTAGCCTCGACCACTAAATAAGAACATTAAACTAAATGCCCAGATGAAATGTGCACCTAAGAAAATTAAACCATAAGCTGATAATGCAGAACCATATGACTGAATTACTTGTGAGGCTTGTGACCATAAGAAATCACGTAACCATCCATTAATTGTAATAGCACTTTTGGCAAAATTACCACCTGTAATATGTGAAATTGTTCCATCTGGTGTAACGGTTCCCCAAACATCTGATTGCATTTTCCAACTAAAGTGGAAGATTACAACTGAAATTGAGTTATACATCCAGAATAAACCTAAGAATACGTGATCCCAACTAGAACTTTGACATGTACCACCACGACCGGGACCATCACAAGGGAATCGGAAACCTAAATTCGCTTTATCTGGAATTAATTTTGAACTACGAGCGTATAAAACACCTTTTAAAAGGATTAAGACTGTTACATGTATCGTAAAAGCATGAATATGGTGAACCATAAAATCTGCTGTACCTAATGTAATTGGCATCATAGCAATTTTACCACCTACGCTAACAACATCACCACCAAAAGCATAACTTGTTGTTGCTAAAGCATTTGGCGCTGTAGTACCTGGAGCTAATAAGTGGATATTTTGAATCCATTGTGCAAAAATTGGTTGTAATTGAATCGCTTTATCAGAGAACATATCTTGAGGACGACCTAAAGCACGCATTGTATCATTGTGAATATAGAATCCAAAAGCATGACAACCTAAGAAGATACAAACCCAATTTAAATGTGAAATAATTGAATCACGGTGACGTAATACGCGATCAAGTAGATTATTATAGTTATTTGCTGGTGTATAATCACGAACCATAAAAATAGCACCGTGAGCTGCACCACCTACAACACAGAATCCACCAATCCACATATGGTGAGTAAATAAAGATAATTGCGTAGCATAATCAGTCGCAATATATGGATATGGAGGCATTGCATACATGTGGTGAGCTACAATGATGCTTAATGAACCCAGCATAGCTAAATTAATTGCTAATTGAGCATGCCATGATGTTGTTAATATTTCATATAATCCTTTATGGCCTTCACCAGTAAATGGACCTTTATGAGCTTCCAAAATTTCTTTCATACTATGACCAATACCCCAATTTGTACGGTACATATGGCCTGCAATAATGAAAAGAACAGCTAAAGCTAAATGGTGGTGAGCGATATCACTTAACCACAAACCACCAGTAATTGGGTTTAAACCACCTTTAAATGTTAAGAAATCTGAATATTCACCCCATTGACCGCTAAAGAACGGTGTTAAGCCTTTAGAGAAGCTTGGGTATAATTGCGCCATTAATTCACGATTAATTAAAAATTCGTGAGGTAATGGGATTTCTTGTGGTGCCACACCTGCATCTAACAATTTATTAATTGGTAATGCAATGTGAATTTGATGACCTGACCATGATAAGCAACCTAAACCTAATAAACCAGCTAAATGGTGGTTCATCATTGATTCTGCGTTTTGGAACCATTCTAATTTAGGTGCTGCTTTATGGTAATGGAACCAACCTGCAAAAAGCATAATTGCAGACATTGCTAATCCACCGATAGCAATCCAGTATAATTCTACTTCACTGGTAATTCCTTCTGCTCTCCACATTTGGAACCAACCCGAAGTTGTTTGAATACCTTGGAAGTTTCCTCCAACATCAGCATTTAAAATTTCTTGACCAACAATTGGCCAAACTACTTGAGAACTCTGATGGATACCAATTGGATCTGTTAACCATGCAGAATAATTAGAGAAATATGCACCGTGGAAATGCATTCCACTAATCCATAAGAATATTATTGCTAGTTGGCCAAAGTGAGCACTGAAAATCTTACGAGAAACTTCTTCTAATGAGCTTGTTTGACTATCAAAATCATGAGCATCAGCATGTAAGTTCCAAATCCATGTAGTTGTCTTTGGTCCTTTTGCTAGTGTTCTTGAAAAATGTCCTGGTTGTGCCCATTTTTCGAAACTAGTTTCGACAGCGTCCTTTTCAACAAAAACTTGTACATTCTTTGTTCGACGCTCCGTTGAGCTTATTGCCATTGAGTTTCTCCTTTAGGGAGACGAAAATCTATGAAACTCTCATAAAAAAATAACTCTTTATAAATTGTTGGTTAAATATGAGTTTTCAGTAACTAATTATACTCATTTTTCCAGATTTTTACGAAAAATTTTTATCATTTACAGTTTTAAAACAAAAAATTAGAATTTTCTGATAAATATACTAGTGTTTTAATATTATTATACTAACATTAAACATTCATTAAAAATTTATCTAATTATG
>Ga0209092_10002533_pt1 | contig 16736 bp, 19 predicted proteins | sample FraStrMetagenome_FD_187446 | JGI IMG/M metagenome (GOLD analysis project Ga0209092, IMG submission 187446) | Marine eukaryotic phytoplankton communities from Arctic Ocean - Fram Strait ARC3M Metagenome (SPAdes) (version 2) | ecosystem: Environmental > Aquatic > Marine > Oceanic | place: Fram...
TTGAGAGCAGCGCCTTGGACCCCCGGCTCATTATTTTTTTTGAACTGTATGCTTTTATTATATTAACTTCTACTCTTATACTAGGTATAAATTACTTTGTAGTTATAACTCGTCCTCTTCATCAGATACAGGTTCGGAAGAGGAATAGTAGCATGATCGAAACATATAATACGCATCATCGTTTTCCCTGTTATTGAACCAAGAATTCCCATATTCTGAATTGTATCCTCTGCTATTTAGTTGTTAGGTATTACGTTAATTTCTTTCCAAAACCCTAAAAACCATTCTACATGTAAGTGCGTTGTCCTTTCATATATATGTATAGTCCTTCAGATATGTTTCTACATTTATAGGTTATTATAAGAACGAACAGGTAAGTAACAATCAATCATCCTGTTTAATCTTTATATTGAATATAATTGAAGAAAAGTTAAAATACTCTGGAAAACTAACATAGAGCTCTACGTAAATTCCTACGTTAAGTTTAGGCCAAGAACGGAATGATTTTTGTTGTGATGAACTATCTTCGTTATTGCAAGTCGTCGCCTCTCATAAAAGTTTTATCTTTAGTCTTTGTTGGGAAAGTGCCAGATAGGTGATAGCTTGTTTCTAGATGAAATTGCGACTCCTTCATTAGTTAAAAGGTAATCGCAACAGGATTGTTTCTTTTCAATGAGATGCTGTTCCTCGTCATTGGTTCACGTCATTTGTTCATCATCCGTTGGGCGTTCTCCTCTTCCAATTTTGTCATGCTGAATACGCACGGCACACGTTATCACTGCATTTTGGGGCCTGGGCATAAGTCAATTTTGTGTTTTACAATGCATACTTATTTTATTAACATCTACTCGAAATTACTCCATTGTTAACAATCGTCCTCTTCATCATCAATGGTTCGGAAGAGGAGTAGTAACAGTTGCTATATGATCGACACATAGAATATGCATCAGCTCTTTCCCTCTTATTGAATCATGAACTCCCATATTCTGAGTAATATGCTCTAGCATTTCCAGCGCACGCTGCGTTAGTGGCAGCTTCTTTTGATCTTCTTAAGAAATTTACCCAAGCATCCCAAATTTGTTTCGATTCACATAAAAGCATACTGCATTCCTACTCTACTGTGCACTGCTTGGACAGCTAAAAAGTAACAAAAAGAAAAATTCGAGAGTACATTGTAAGTGAACGATAGGAAGTTTTCAGTTTTCAATGTATTTATAAATTTTTTCTGATGGTAACTCTTTAGATGGGATCAAAATCATTATTCAGAAGATTCATAATTCAAACGTTTGAGATTAGTGATCGCAATGTTAAACTCATCTCTATTCCTTTCCAAAATACTTTCAAGTTCCTGGATTTTCTTATCACGCTTAAAAACTCTATCCTCCAAGATTGCAAACTTCTTAGAAAAATCATCCAACTGAGATTGTAACTCATAATTCTTTGCACAAAACTCATCCAGCTGAGATTGTAACTTATAATTCTCTAAAGAAAAGTTAGACAATGCCAACAACAGTGTTATCTTCATCTGTCTTAAGCTCATCTCCATTAGCAATAGAAGGGCTACAGATAGTGGTGGATCCGTGCTTCAGCTGTTGCGCAAAATTGATGATATCTTGGACCGTATCCATCTCTTGAACTGTTTGACCCTGTAGCTCGGTATCGATGTTCACTTCAAACGCCTCCTCTAAGGATGTGAGTATCTCCATCACGTGTAAAGAATCCATATCGAGATCACCAGCTAAAGAGCTTTCCTTAGTCACTGCACTTGTATCGATCGACATTGTGTCTGTGACAATGCCAACAACTGTGGAAACAAGAAATTCAGTAGCGTCGGTGAGCTCTTCGCTAGTAGTAGTAGTAGTAGTAGTAGTAGTAGTAGTAGTAGTAGTAGTAGTAGTAGTAGTAGTAGTAAGAGAGTCCATGATGAAGCTGCCTTGATTTGGATGTTGGTCTTGAATGTTAGGAGGTCTAAATAATTCGTGTATGAGGAACCAAAATCTTCAGTGCGTTACCGTCGTAGTTGCTTACTGGCACTTTGTCTTTCGCAAGATGCATGTGGTATGAAATTTTGGTTCATTGCGATTTCGAGGTTTTTATAGCGCTCAGATTATTTGTCGATTGCATTATTTTTTCTATTGAAAGATTTTTTGGGCTGACTCTATCCTCTTTGGTTTTTGATTGATATTTTGATCTTTGCACTAATTCTTGCAGCTTATGGTGCTGTGGATTCACAGTTAGATGAAAGCTCAGATAACTCAATAATAGGGAACGTATTTGCAAGAAGAATGATCACATTTGCTTCCATAATTTTTTAATCTGTGTATGCTTTTATTTTATTAACTTCTACTCTTGTACCAGGTATAAATTATTTTGTAGTTACAACTCATCCTCTTCATCAGTTGCAGGTTCGGAAGAGGAGTAGTAGCAGTTGTTATATGATCGAAACATATAATACGCGTCATCGTTTTCCCTGTTATTGAACGATGAGTTCCCATATTCTGAATGGTATCCTCTGCTATTTCCAGCGCATGCTGCCTGAGTTCTTCTTTTGTTCTTCGTATAAATTGTACCCGACGTATCATTAGTTCAGTCTGAGTCCTTATCGCCATACAACCTAGCGCAACTTTGATCCTTTTCTTGAATAAGGCGTAAGCTCCTTTCCTTTTGTGATCCGTAGAGCTCGCAGGAGTTATGTTTCCTGCTTCTTGTGCTTCTGCAGCCACCTTCGCTAAGGAGCAAATTAATTGCTTGAATCCTTTGTTTACTTCGCCAAAATAACCAACTACAAGCGAATCAATTCAATTTATACCGTAGGACTTATATGCACTTAGGAATGGATTAGAATTGTTACCAGCTGCAAAAGTGGCATCTAACTTCTTAGCTCGTTTCGTATAGTGAGCTTCAAGCTCTGCAACTCTCTTCTCCACGGCTCTTCTACTGGGGTTCCATAATAGTAGGGTTGCAAGAAATACACATGATAAGGTAAGGACTAAAAATATTGTTCATGTCGAATTCATTGAATTTCTCTCCAACATCGTCATTTTAAGAATTTGCAATGAAAACATGGCTACATTGTTTTACTTATTAAGGTAAAATTGGTAGTCATAATCTATCGAAGATCTACAATTAATTTAGTTTTATTTCCTCTTGTCTTACGAAAGATTATGACCATTATCACGTTCAACATTCTCATCGCTAATGCAAACGATTCCTATGCTACGACAATTTTTGAAGGTCCAGTCATTTACAGGTGCGAGAGAATATCTGTAGCAGCAGAATTATCTGCCATAGAGAGTATACATAAGATTCCGTTGTCGCAAAATATCAATGTGCTGATTGCGAAGAGCTTGTCTTGTCGTTCGGTCTTCTTGTTTGGATCATAAACAAACTTGAATCGATCGCAACCCTCCCCAGTGACTTTCATGACGAAGCTATTGTAATATTTATAATTACAGTAGTATGCATGGTCACCTCAATATTAGTTTCGTCGTTGCTACTAAGAGAAGTTGTACAAATTCAATACCTTTTCCAAATCAGCAATGAATGATTCGTAGTCCTAACAAGAAGATACTTTTCTCGTTCGTGCATCTACCTTCTTTCCTTCAACTTGTATATAGATATCGACTGAATCATCTTCTAAGTTTTCGAATAAGTTAGACAGAAATTTGTAGAAATGTAATGTCTTTTCCCAATGAAAAATGATTGATTTGTAGTCCTAAAACAAGAAGATGCTTTTTCTCGATTATGAATCTACCTTCTGTCCTTCACCTTGGATATATTCCAAATTTTCAAAAGGACAAGATCGAAGTACGCCATAAAGCCTGCGGTTGTGAAGCACGACACTCTTAAAATCATTTGTCCAGAGATATTCGATTTTTGTTTACATGACGTATACAACTCAGACAGTATTCCGAATACCACTTCTATTTCATAGCATATACACCAACTTTGACATCCTTCTACGTAGCAAATACGTAACTAATGAGCATGCATATATATATATACTAAAGTATCTTACTGTTCAATAATGTCAGAGTCCAAATAATCTTTGAGAACATTTTGAGTGGACCTGGATATAGCACGGGGGAATACAATTCGGAACGATATAATGAGATCTCCCTTCAAAATTTTTGGTTCTCTTTGTGTCATGCCTTCTCCTTGAATTATCTTCTCACTTTCTGGAGATATGACCTCTGGGCACGGAATGGACAAAACACGTCCCGATATGGTTGGTATATGTAGAGTGCAACTGACCAATGCGTCAAGCAAAGAGATTTCGCACACATAATATAAATTGCATCCCTTGCGAGTTAGATAATCGTGCGGTTCTTCTCGAACGATGAAGATTAGGTCACCAGGAGTCGCATCAAAGGATTCATCACCTTCCCCTTCCATGACGAATTTTTTTCCAGGCAATTCTCCCGCTTCAATTTTTATTTCGATACTCTTTTCATCGTCTATGAGATCATTTACATCATTGCGCCTCTTACGCACTACTTGAATCAATTTGACACATCCATAATACAATTCATGGAGTTTACATCGAATTTCAACTTCAACAGGGTCAACCTTCGGTTTCAGATGCTTGCCTTTTACACGAGAAGAAAACTCTGTTGCTTTACCGAAACCAAAATTATCGAATGGGTTCTCATGAGCAAAGAAAGACTGAAAAACTTCTTTAGCATTAAACTTGTACGGTTCCCCTACATTAATGGTCCCCTCATTATCATAATGCTTTCGTTTTTCTGGATCAGAAAGAATTGCGTACGCCTCCGAAATCTCTTTGAATTTTAACTCGGCAGTTTCCTTGTCGAAAACATGTTTATCAGGATGGTATTTGACAGCAAGTTTTCTATAGCTAAATTAATTTTTTCAGCAACGCATATTTCATTTAATCATATTCGATCAAGCCTTTCCCAATTTCTTATCACTTACGCTTTCTTCAAATCTTTTTGAGAGGCACATCGGGTCAGCCCTAGTACTTGGTAGAGATCAATCTTCATTTGTCATCTATATCTTTAATTTGCGCTCGACCATTCAAAGTTGCCTTTGACATAAAATATAAAGTATCAGTAAAAATTCAAAAAACCGACGTGCGAAATGATTTTGTTTTCAACCATAACAAACTAAAAAGCACAGAACAATTTACCTCAAACTAAAAGAATGACTTTACGAAAGACGTTACACCTTTGTGTAAAGCTTCCATTTGAAGACTTATGTTTACTTAGACTATTATCACTGTATATTTTGTGAATATACTTGCCAAGACTTTTTCGGCGACCCTTATGGTTGTATTTTCTATGTTGTGTGCGGCTAGCAAAAAGGAGTATTTTTGGTGTATACTATACGACGTGTTCTACGAGAAAATGGATATGAGCACGGTAAATAGAGGTGATGAAGGTAAGATTATGCGCAAGTAACATCATCGACATGTACTTACCTAAATACTCTATATGGAGGTTCCTTTAAGAGGCGTTCAAAACAATACTCTAGGTTTTCATTTCGCCATGTGGTGCTATTTTGTCATTGCCATCATCTTCACCCAAGAATCCGTCGTTCATAGTTCCGTCTTTTCCAAGTAGGCAAGAAACACTTTTCTCATCTTAAAACAATTCCAATCGAAGACTCTGGAATAATGGTCCGTTCATAGAATCGTGCAGACTCTGGAATCTGTGATGATAGTGCTCCTCCTCTAATGCTCTTTGTCCTAAAGATTCACACGTGTTGCCATCTTTATTACAACAAACCCATCCTCTTCTCCATGGTAGAATCTTCTTTGTCAAGTTCATGATGTAGACCGAACCATATTAGTCTTTGAACACAATCATTCCAATCCGTGAAAAGTTTGTCTGTAACAATAGCAGATCTTGTCGCATATGTTCATGGACAACTTTTTCATACATTGAGCTACGTCTCTTGAAAAACCTGTTTGATCTGTGATCTCCCGACAACCATAATATCTTATTTCACGTAGATTTTAATGATACTCTCAAGAGTGCACTACTTGTATGGCGATTAATCGCCCCCTTTATAGCTAAATTTTCAACCTATTACGTATACCTTGAAAATTGTTAACATGAGATACTCCCCTCGGACACAGAACCTTGTAATTTGGTCGTAAACCCCCCGTTTTTATTCCTCCTCTGGGTAAATATCCTAGAGCATCATTCTGACTTTTCTCTTTCTATCCTGCATGTTGACAATTGACTTTGTCATTACATCCGATGGATTAAATGATATGCGAACATATCCAGTTCTCCATTAGTCTTTCGCTACCCCTTCTCTTACAAAGTGGTAAGCCACAGATGATGATTTCTCCTCTGGCGTCGAATCTGGTACACTCGTATTCCATAAAACACTTTGACTATCTCTGTATATGAACGTAAGACTTGTCATCGGTATTCCCATTATGCGTAATTTATACCTTAATCCTCTTACACATTCGCAAGCCTGTTTCATTGCCACAAATTCACTCCCAAAAGTATACTTATGACTCCTTTTCTTTGATCTCGATGCTACCTTTGCTATATTTCGATCTCTCTTCTCTAACGCATATAGTACCCACCATGTGAAGGCAGGTCTTGAGCCAACTCAGCAGCTGTGACGTACTGCACAAGCTCTAATGGATGCGAACCATTTATTTCCTTCAGTGGAACCCACGAATCCATTCCATCCTTCCATTGTACCTGGAAACACCAACCCTTTGTGGTTCGCCTTCGCGTTCTGTTTCCATTACTAGATACAATATAACCTTCTGACATCGACATTGCTGCTGCCGTCTTTCTATGATCGAGTATATTCATTTCGTATCGTCAGCAGCTTCGCATTCAACGCTTCATCTCATCTGCCGTCGACAGAATTGGATTGACTCCTCTCAAAGCTGGTACCACGAGTTTGTATTGGTGTACTGTAACCATATCTATTTAATGAAGCTGAATCAATGGATGGGCATCATGGATCCAGTGCACCAATACAAACTCGTTATGCCTCTTCCCAAGAAGAGACGGTCTAATATACTCGTATTCCTAAGAGCGAGAGAGAGATAATCGTTTGCCTTTGTCGTATGTATGTCATATGTATTATATACTCGAAACTCTCGAAGTATATAATACATATTCGAGTACGAGTATGTGTGACTCGGTTGCCCGGCAACCGGCAACCGGCTATCAATCCATCCACCGTCAATGAACCAAACAGACAACAGCATAACATTCCTATTATGGCGTCACCCGAACTTTCAAAACTTTGACACGGCCTTGAAGATGATATTCTCCATCGGATCTCGGATCTCGGCTGTGTCGTACATACATCTCTCCCTCACATATTTTTTATATTGCTTTCCAACGAGCACATACAAACGTTTTAAGACACAGACCGCGGTTTATTGTGATTGGAGTAAATCCTATTATTATTATTGTTATTACAGGTCTATTGAGCGCCAATGACTTTTGTAAGTTTGGATCGTTGATTGGAGAAGAGAGGCATTTGTAAAGAGCTACTAATATTGAATTCTTTGGTCGCACAGGTTTCGGGTTATTCGGTGTTTCTACTCTCCTTGTTATCCTTGCAGTTTGTCACTTCGTTCGTAGTGCTGGCACCATCGTTTACAAGATGTAATATTGCGCTTTCTAGTTCGGTGGCAGGAAAGCATTTTCAATTGGAAGAGCTCGAAGACAAAGAAACGTGTACCACGGATATATTTTTGACCGAAGATATGAAAGTGGAAGTTGGCGAAACAAACGGACCACCTCCGTCGAAATCAATAGGTACATGGGAAGAAGGTGATGGATCTTTTAAAATGGTTATTGAACGAATATTTGGTGCTGGTAGGGGGGCAGTTGAGAGTACTGATTTAGGAGAGTTTGAATATAGTGTCACCAGGACATTCAAAGGTGAAATTACGGAAGTGGGTAATAATCTAGCAATAACAGGAACTATTACTTGTAATAAACTCGACTCCGAAGTCGGCTACTTCAATTTGATAGATACTTCAAGTGAATTGAAATAGAATGTTGCAACTGCAAGGACGAGGAGATCTTTGTTAACGACAATTGCGGCAGTCATATTTTCATTCCATGGCTATATGATGTGGATAAATATGAAAATCATATTCAAATCTAACAATTACGTAAGACTTTAATCCGAACTACGCTTCATCGTCTTGACGGTTACACATATTTCAATTGCAGCACTCGAATTTTTGTAAAATTTGTTGGGGTTTTATTCTTTCGTTAGGAGGAAATTGCAGCAGATGTTACTTATTATGTTTGCAACTGTTAAATATGCCAAGTGAATTGTTTATCTACGCCAAAAAATTGTTTAAACAATTTCGTTTGAAGAGACCTTGATGGTTCCCACACAATTCTTCATTCTGACCGGCCTTCAGTATTATTGTTTAGAAATAATCTTTTTCCTCAAGAATGTGTGCATGTGTGCTCATATCCTCTTAACGTCATTCTCGTCCATGTTGCTAACCGAAAATTAAGATCATCGCTCTTTGAGAACATTAATGTTGTAATCCTTCCTCCAATACATTACGTTCTAATAATCTATAAACTAGTCCCCTCTCTGATACGCTCAAAGTGTATACTAGAAGGATAGCAGCAAATAAATAATCTAAGGTACACCGCATTTGGCAACAAAACTAGAACGGAGCTTCTCTACTTGGCATAAATTCATCTCCGTCGTCATCGTCTCCGTCGTCTATAGTAACCCAGTCTATTTCAAATAAAAAATGTGTTAGTCTTCTTTCGGCGTCTTATCAAAATTTTCGAAACTCACCAATTTCCATCGCTATTCATATTGAAGAGTTGAAAATATGACATCATGAGAAAAGTCTATGACCGTTGCTCCGATTAAAAAACTTGACGTACCTTCTTCTTCTCGTGCCTCTTCTTCCATCGCAAGACGACTGTAATCGTAACAAGCAAATCTGTCCCATTCGGAATCAAACTCGTCTTCACGCTTAGTCCGTTCTGTAAATGCATCTCGCTGTTCAAATTGAAGATATTTTGTTAAGTTAAAAAGCGCATCAAAAAGAGATCCAGAAACCTGACAGCATTCCGATTGAAGAAAATCCTCAACAATGAGGAAATCGCTATTTTTTGGTTTGATCATATCAAGCATCTAAACAATATACAAAATAATCAGTATCATCCAGATTGAGAAAGCTATTTGGTGGATAGAGGCTATAAGAAGTCAAACTTACTTGGCAAAGCATATCTTCAAACGGAACAACTTCGTGTCCAAGAGACTGCATTCGATGCAATTGTCTACTGTAAAATTTTCTCATTTCCATGAAGCTTAATTTGCTGTCTCCGTGCGTCAAACATGAAAACCAGTAACGGGCAGAAACTTCGTTAGACTTATCTTCTTCAGATAGCATAAAATATATGAAGTCTTCATAAGATAAGTAATCATCATACCCAACTGGCGACGTATCATTGGCCTTTTGGTTATCACTTAGGGTTGTTAATGGCTCGTTTCGTCCGAAAGGTCTTGGTGCAGCATCAAAGATTCGATCTACAATTATTCTGCTGAGCGATTGATCGTTGTATCTCATGAGATCGTCTCGCGTGATTCTGTAGTCTCGATCTTGATCCAACTCCCAAAACCGGCAATATAATACGTAAAAATGTTCATATGAAAAGTATTGCGTGACTTTATTGATATCTTCCTCTTGCCCAACAAACAAAAACGAGTCAAGCAAGTTCATCTTTCGACACTGTCTCCCTGTAATGCGGCCATTGTGACCGGTACTGCATTGATAGAATATGCGAGTGATCACAGTAAGTTTGTACTTTTCTTGGAACTCTGCATGATTGCTTAGAAATTCGAGGCCTGGATGTGAGTTCAGCAATTCATCAATAAATGGTCCGAAATCATCTTTCTTTATAGAATCTTCGCCAGGGCTTTTCACTAATCTAAAGAAACGATCACTCGGATCAAATGGTTCAATTTCACTCTTCCAAAACCTTGTGAATATATCTAGTGTCACAATCGCCTCTCCACCCCCAAATTGCTGGCAAATACGCTTATACAACGGAACCGTGAAAAAAGTTGGAAACCCACAGAGGTCTTTTGTAACATGCTCGAACTCCTCTACTCGTAAATAAATCTGACCTGCCGACATGGACGCACTTCCCCGTACGGATGAAAACGCATGAACAATTTCTTTTTCTCGCAACTCGTATACATCCTCTTGTGACGGTTTGCCCCTACCTCGACCTCCCATATTGCGAGGAATCATCACGTGTGTAATGATCTTTTTATTACTGCTATCAGTCGAAGAATTTATTATCGTATTACTGCCAATAAGAGCATTGTTCGAACTGTTAACTTTATATGGAGAAAGTGGAGGTAAATAATTAACGCTACTGTTGCTGCTTCCACCGACGGGTCGTCCAGATGACGCAGCCTTACCCGAACCACTGCTACTGATTACATTTGCTCCAGTGCTATTTAAGACTGAAGCTGTCGCCGAAGATGACGAATCATTGCGTATTTCCTGCTCGATGAAAGACATGATGGACTCATACACGCCTTCACTGTTAAGCCACGTGACGAGAAGTTCGTCCATTTTCACTGCCGCCATAATTTGAATATAGTCTATTTGAATGGATAATTGTGAAAATGGGATGGGTGGAAGACGTAATGGGGACTATTTTGTCGTAAGATCTCTAGGACACGGAAATCATCATTGCTTGACGAAAAATTGTGTCACGATATCGCTTGTTGCTCCGAATGTGTGTCGCTAGAGTACGCTATATAGTTCGTAAGCGTTAATATTTATTTGACATGTGAATATGTACACGGATGTACAAAGTACACACAGCACAACAGCCGCATTCTGTCCCAGGTCCCAGTCCCAAATGACTCATTGTAATTAAAAATTCGTATGATAAAGTCAATTTTTTTTTTTTTTTTAAACTGTATGCTTTTATTTTATTAACTTCTACTCTTGTACCAGGTATATTTAATGCGTATATAATAGGTAAATCTTTTGCTAGCGACACAAAAGACCATGCCTGCTCTTCTCTTCCCGGAGACTCTATTTTGTGAAGCTGAAGATGGTAAAAATATTATTCACATCAATTAGATGGACTACCGGTAGTAGAGGAAGAATAGAGAGGTGTAAAGTAATGGCCTCTTTTATCTTGTGTTAAGTAAGAAAGTGTTACTAACATTTCACTAGTAAACCATGTAAATGCTGTTTTTAGTGATAAAACACTTTTTGTGAAACTGAAAATATGATACAAATAGCTACTGTCGAAAAATAAAGAATGATGTATTAGTTATTGTTTCATACGGGTGTGAAATTTTGGTCTAGTTTTCACCAGCATTTTAGTAGTAAACTGTTCTTATTGATAAGAGACTGAGTAGTAAACGATTCTGTAGGACACAACACATTTGTGAAGCTGAGTACAATGTATTGTTAAAAAATATTCGGTCGTCAATTGGATAGAGTAGCATATATGTTTTGTTTTACGAGGGTGATACGAAAAATGGTAATCCTTGCTAATGTTCACTGTACACTAACTTTGTCAACCTCTACTCTCTTGTATTTGGCAATTATTTGTGCTATCATTTGGTATCCGGAATCCGGGAATCCGGAGGTGTGAAAAACTTTACGACCTCTGTGTTGATAACAAACTTATCAACACACTCTGCTCTGATCTTGATCTTGAGAGAATGGTTATCACGGGACACACTCTCACTTTAACTGCACAAGCTCGTATACGTCGTATGTATGACTATGACCCTTGGGCATCAGGCGCACCACGCACCACGCATCATGCACCAGTTTAACACCACATAAAAATCTAAATCTGTTCATACTCTGTAGTAATAAAAAGAAGATATATTGCTGCAGTCACGACCAACCTGAAAAGATACTCGTATCTCGCTCAAGGATCTCGCTACACAGATACTCTCATATTTACCACGATACACGATACACGATACGTGGTCAATGACGTTATCATCATCATCAAATATAATATACATGTATTAATACTTGTATACCTCTATATTGGAAGAATCCTAATCCTTTCCCTCTATCGAAAACAAATCTTCCTCCTCACCTCATCAAAGGAATCTTTCCAAAAATTGAGTGACGATTTACAACACACATTCCATCTCCCTCGCTCTCACACACACAAAACAAACAAACAAACAAAACAAACAATACCATGATCACATCCCGTCACCTCCTCCGCCATCTCTCCCGCCCCATCAGCCGCAGTGCTCGCAACAGCGCATCACTCCTCCTCACCTCATCAAAGTCGTCTCAGACAGGAGGAGGCTCTTCTTTCCTCTTATCCCCCCACAATATCCGACACAAGTCCAGCTTGGCAACCTCCAGTATTGTAGATATCACGACCGATGCGACGGATGATGTAAGCGCTGGCCGTTCTCATGTGGAAGGATGGATGGTGAATCTACGTGGTGGCAAGGACGATGCCTGGCTGGTGGGTGAACGTGATGCTAGTTGGTTTACGGGCGTGAGTCCCTCGCAGGGTTGTCCTGGAACGGATGCGAAGAGGACCTTGCGTTCGCTGCCGTTGCCTAATTTGAGCAGTGTGACGCGTCAGAGTGCGCAGGATTATTTTGATAATTCGTGGTCACTGTATGAGACGTTGTTTGCTGGTTTGAAGGGTGAGGAGCCGTTTTATCGTCCTCCTCCTCATGGATTGCGTCATCCTCAGATTTTTTATTATGGGCATACGGCTTGTTTGTACGTGAATAAATTACGTGTGAGTGGTGTGCTGGATAAGGCTGTGAATGCTTACTATGAGAGTATTTTCGAAGTTGGTGTAGATGAGATGCTTTGGGATGATATGCATAAGAATGATATGCTCTGGCCAACGGTTGGGGAAGTTCATGAGTATAGGCAGGAAGTGTACGAGGTAGTCAAGAATGCTATTGCAACGCATCCTTCTTTAGATGATAGCAATGGTCCTGTCGTTGTTGACCAGGATCATCCGATGTGGGCTTTGTTTATGGGCTTCGAACACGAGCGTATCCATTTGGAAACTTCTTCTGTTCTATTTCGCGAAACAAACATTGATTTGGTTCAGGAGCCAAACAATTGGCCACCCATGCATCCTTCTGCTTTTCGTTCAACTCGGAACTCGCTTCCTAGTGAAGGAGAAGATTTCCCATCCAATCCTATGATTGCAGTGAAAGGCGAACACACCGTGGATTTGGGTAAACCACCTGCTTTTCCTAGCTTTGGCTGGGATAATGAGTATGGAGAGCGTAAGATGGATGTATCGTCTTTCAAAGCTTCCGAGCACATGATAACAAATGGAGAGTACTGGAAATTCGTATCTGATGGAGGATATAGAAATAAAGAGTATTGGTGTGATGATGGATGGGCATGGCGAAGTCACCGCAATATGAAGTGGCCTTTCTTTTGGGTTCCTGATGGTCCCCAAGGATCTCACAAGTTTAAGCTGCGATCTATATTTCATGAAATTTCGATGCAATGGGATTGGCCTGTAGATGTAAATTATTATGAGGCGAAAGCATATTGCCGCTGGAAGGTGAGGTATCAGGTGTAGTGTGATTTTTTGTCAAGTTCACCTTTTCTTATCTACTTGTTTTTGTCTTCTGATGCGCACATAGACCGCTCAAGATGATCTTCCAAAAGGTTCGAACTATAGACTTTTAACTGAAGTAGAGCATCATATCATTCGCCACGAGGATCATTCCCTCGAAGCCGCGCGGAAGAACGTGTTCTCAGACAAAGTCATGAAAATGTCTGGAGAGCGTTTCCCGGAAGGGGATACTGGGGCCAATCTCAACCTTGCTTATTCGTCGCAAAATCCAGTAAGTGCGTTCCAACCATCACATACGGGTCATCGCGATACAACTGGTAATGCATGGGAGTGGACTGAAGATCATTTTAACCCTTTGAAAGGCTTTGAAGTGCATCATGTTTATGATGACTTTTCTACGCCCTGCTTTGACGGCAAACATTCCATGATCGTTGGTGGATCTTTTGTATCTACAGGCGACGAAGCTTCTGTGTTTGCCAGGTTTCACTTTAGACCTCATTTCCTCCAGCACTCTGGTTTTCGTCTTGTGCAATCAGATGACGAAGTACCTGCGACGAACTTGTTCCCAGGAAATTTCTCAGGACAGCATGCCGCTGCTCTTGCTGCTGCCCAAACGAGTGAAGAATCCGCAGATAACAATGAAAATAATGAAAATGTTTACGAAAGCAACGAGTTATTGGACATGTATCTTGGATTGCACTTCCCCAATTCTGGAGTAGATGATGGTATTGACCCAATTTTAAATCATCCTGGTGTTCCCAACAACTGTCTTCGATTTCCACAAAGAGTAGCAAGGCTTTTGCTTTCGCTGAAGCCTGTACATACAAACGGACGTGCCCTAGACATTGGTTGCTCCGTAGGGGGGTCTTCATTTGAGCTAGCACGTACGTTTGACGAGGTACAGGCATTCGACTTCAGGTGAGTTCATCTTGTCCTCTTACTATGATCCCAAATCATTTTGAAATGTCTTCCAGTAATCCTGTCCGTGGCAACTCACTTCATTTTTCTCTGTTACTTGTGTGTGCAGTGATAATTTTATTAATGCTGCGAAGGGTATGCAGAAGGATGAGAAGATGAATTTTAAAATCCCCATTGAAGCAGATATCCATCAAGAAGTTGTCGCTTGTCACGAGGACGGTGTCGATGATAGCGTGAAGTCTAAGATCGATTTCTGGCGCGGTGATGCATGCAAACTTCGAGATTATTCCAGTGAGATTGGCACATTCGATGGTGTTGTTATGGCCAACTTGTTGTGTCGTCTTCCTAATCCTATTGCTTGCTTAGATGGCTTACCTCATGTTGTAAACGAGGGAGGCGTTGTTGTGCTTGTGACTCCATTTTCTTGGCTTGACGATTTTACTCATAGGAGCAAGTGGCTTGGAGGCTTCTATGACCCAGTTTCTGGCGATGCAATGTATTCGAAAGATCGTCTTAAGCAACTAATGGAGGAGCGTGGATTTGAGAAGATTCACGAAGAAGAGATGCCACTTGTTATTCGTGAACATCAACGCAAGTATCAGTACATTGTTAGTGAGGCTACTGGTTGGCGCCGTATTTAAAACTTTTGAATAGCTGTGATTTGAGTCATCTGTTATGGGAAATGTAGCTTGTTTCGCAATGATTTTTCTCTTTGTAGAGATAGTGTCGTGACTAGATGTAGACTTTTGCTACTTTATATCTGCTAATGCAAATAATAACATGTTTCAATTGTGTGAATGCATGATATGAATGACTATTATAATAGGTTAGATAGGTGCAAGAATAGTTTGAAAACGTGGTCATCTTCTTTTTAAAAAGAAATATTCGGTTTCAAGCGAAAGAATCCTATGTGCATATTGGACATATTACGACAAAAAGAAGTCTTTAACATAAGCATTCCAATCCGACTCTCAATATGGCACATGCACTAGACCGAAGTTGCATCTAGAACTTGTCTTTTGCACGCCGGACCTTGCCAAACGCAACTTCATTTGAGTCCGATGGCACAACATTGACGTTTTCCCTGATTTCTTTGCTTATATCTGCACGAAGAAACGGGTTTGTTTCCTTCTCTTCTCCAATAGTTGAAGGCACAGTCGGTTTTCCAATTCTTCTTAACTTCTGAACCTCTTCAAATCGGGCTTGCAGAGCCACATTATTAGGCTCCACGCTCACAGCGAATTTACCATTACCTAGTGTATATTCGTGAGCGCAATATACCTTTGTTTCATCTGGTAATTCCCGTAATCGTTTCATCGAGCCCCAAAACTGCTTTGGTGTACCCTCGAACATTTTACCACACCCCAATGCAAAAAGTGCATCACCACAGAAAAGTTGAGAATTTCCGTCACTACCAAAATGATAAGCTTTGAAATTGATGACCAAAACAGTAAACTATGATAGTATGAAAATCGTAAATTCATTCGACGTACCAATATGTCCCAAAGTATGACCTCCAACATCTAATATCATTGCCTTCGTGCCACCAAATTCAATCTCTTGCCCACCACCCAAAGCAGTATCAATACAAGGAATCTTATCTGCTTCACCTTTAGGACCGCAAACCACAATGTTATCACCGAGCTTTTTCAAATCTACATTTCCACCCGTGTGATCCCAATGATGATGAGTATTGAAAATGTGCGTTAGAGACCAATCCCTCTTCTCGAGTTCTTCCTTGTAAGTTTTAGCACATGGCGTGTCAATCGCTGCAGTTTGTCCCGTAGCACTACAGTGGATTAAATACCCATAATTATCATCTAAACAGGAAAACTGTGCGACCTCCAGCAAATTCGCGGATGCGGAGGAAGTTGACGTTGACATGTTGGTTGAGGCCAATGCAAAAAAACGAGTCGTTGATCGTAAAACTGAATAACACCCGATATGTAGAAATCCCATGGAGATCAGTGGTATGGTAGCCTCTTTCCTGGTTGCTGAGGACAAGATCTATATAGCTTTTGCTTTGTAGGAGCTTTTTGTAGGTAAATCGGATTTTTTTCCATATTTCATGTCTTTCTCGGTGGCCGGTACAATGGGGGTTGCCAACTTGCGAAAAATTCATGGATTAGTTTCACCGTGGTGACTAATCTAGCCCTTTCGGCGAGTGGCGTCGGGATGGAATCTTGCCCAGATTCTCCTGAAGAACTTATAGTTTTATTAATACATCCTATTTTGTATACTACTTTCTATAACCTA